>JAABUM010000062.1_pt1 | contig 268842 bp, 250 predicted proteins | sample 5559161 | NCBI WGS metagenome assembly JAABUM01 (sample SAMN10711868, study PRJNA513369) | rock metagenome | isolation source: Antarctica rocks | place: Antarctica: Victoria Land, Siegfried Peak nord
CGTCCTTGCGGGCCAGGAGTGAGGACGCGCAGGAAACCGAAACAATGCTCAGGCTCAACGCCTTGAACCAGATGACCGAGTTAGGAATGCCTGATGCTTACTTGCTATGATTTATGCAACAAAGCCCCCAATGGGTGCTGATCTCACACTCGCCGTCTTCGCCAAAGCGCCCGTGCCGGGCCAGGTCAAGACCCGCCTCCGGCCCGCCATGGACGACGAACAGGCCGCCCGACTCGCCGCCGCCTTCGTCCAAGACACTCTGCAAAAGGCCGCCCGGCTGGGGCCGCCCGTCACCGTCTACTTTGCCGGCGACCGCGCCCTGCTCGAACCGCTCGCCCCGCCCCTTGTCCGCTGGGCCGACCAGGGCGGCAGCGACCTGGGCGCACGGATGGCCCGCGTCCCCGCCCCCTGCTTGATTTTGGGCGCGGACAGTCCCCACCTGCCGCCAGCCTATCTACACCAGGCGCTGGCCGCCGTCCCCGATCATGACGTCGTGCTCGGCCCCGCCGAGGATGGCGGCTATTTTCTCCTTGGCCTGCGCGCCCCGCAGCCCGTCCTGTTCGACGGCATCGCGTGGAGCACCGGCGAAGTCCTGGCCCAGACACTCGCCAAGGCCGCCGCGCTCGATCTGACCGTCTATCAGACCTCTCCCTGGTACGATCTGGACACGCCCGCCGACCTGCGCCGCCTGGCGCGGGACCTAGAGACCGTGCCGCCCGGCTCCGAAGATGACTGCCCCGCCATCCGCGCGGCGCTGGGAGAGATTGCCTTATGAAACGTACCTGGATCGCCGTCGTTGCGGCGTCTCTGCTTGCGCTTTGTCTGGGGGGGATAGTGCTGACGGTGCGGGCACAGCGGCAGTCTCAGGCCGGGCGTCAGCTTATCGCGGCAGGCCCGGCGAATCTGGCGCGGGAAGAAGCGGCGGCCCGGCAGGAGGGCATCCCGCTCACCGCCCGGCAGTTGCAGCAGCCCCTACCACCGCCAAGCCAAAACGCCGCGCCGCTCTACACGAAGCTGACCGCCCTGCTCCACGACAAGCCGCTCCATCTTCCTAAGTACGCGGAAGGCATGGATGCCTTTCATACCTACACCCCGGAACAAATCGCCGCCGTCCGCCGGACGCTTGCCGAGCGGCAGGACGTGATGACACTGGTGCATCAGGCCGCCGACCGGCCAAAGTGCGTGTTCGTGCGTGATTGGAGCAAAGGTCTTGATCTGACATTCCCGGAGTATCAGCCGATGCGCGAGGGAGCGCGGCTTATCAAGACCGAGAGCTATTTTCTGGCACGGGATGGGCATTACAAGGAAGCCGTTGTTAATCAGGCGAGAGGATTTCACATCGCCAGGCACGCCGCTTCCGACCCCGTCTTAATCAGTTACCTGGTGGGCAATTCCAGTGAAACCATCACACTTTCTGGGATGCAGAGTATCCTCGCTCTGGCCGGGCCGGATGCTGCCGTCAGCCAGCAAGTTCAGCAGAGCACTCGATTACATTTCGCGCCGCTGCCTTTGCGCGGCCCTCTCGTCAATGAGTCGGCAGTCATGGAGACGGTTTTTCGGCAACTGCACCAGGGACAGCATCAAGGGATTCAGTGGCTTGCCTCTGCCCTCGAAAACTTGGGAACCGCAAAAGGCATCGCTTCTGATCCGCAACACTCCGTCCGGTCCGTGTCGCCGGCAGAAGAAAAAATTGTTTCCGACGCAATTGATGCCCAGCAAGCCAACTACCTGTCGGATGTACGTCGCATGGTCGCTACCGTTAACGCGCCGACAAAAGAGCGTCGCGCGGTGTATGCCTCTTTGCTGGATGCTTCGGCGCCAAGCGCGAGAAATGGAGCCAGAACGATGTCCTTCATCCTCCTGCCTGATGGTCAAAAGCTGGACGAGGATGATCTTCGGTTGAAGACCCGCGAGGCGGTGACGCTGGCCGCTGCTGTCGTTCTCTCTGAGAAAGCGAGAACAGGTGCATATTCCGGCAAACTGCCGCAGGAGTTCGCAGACCCGTTCACGAACAAGCCGCTGGGCTATCGGCGTGAAGGGGACGGTTTTGTCGTCTACAGCGCCGGGCCAACCGGCCACTTCGATGGCGGCAAGCCAGGCGAGAAAGTCGCCGGCCAGGAGTCATTGTTCCGCTACCCCGTGGCTCCGGCGCCGCCGACCAGTTAAGCCTTGATTGCCCCGGCCTTGAAAGGCCGGGCTAGAAAGAGCACTAAGCCCTTCCAGGGCTGAGGAAAAGCAGAGAGAGCCAACACGCGCCAGTCTTTAGCCCCGGAGGGGCTTTCTCTGGTTCATTAGCCCGGCCTTTCAAGGCCGGGACAGATCCCGCCGCGAACAAGGCCGGCAGACCATCCCAAAGGAAACCTCTCCATGACCAAGACATTGAAAGTCGCCGTCATCGGCGTCGGCGGCATCGCCAACAGTCACTTCCCCGGCTGGAAGGCCAGCCGCCACGCCGAGCTGTATGCGTTCGGCGACATCGCCCCCGAAATCCTGCAACGGGCCGGCGACCAGCACGGGATTGACCCCGCGCTGCGCTACGAGGACTCGTGGGAGCTGTTCAAAAACCCCGACATTGACATCGTGGACATCTGTACGCCCAATATGTACCACGCGCCGCTCACCATCGCCGCCCTGGAACACGGCAAACACGTCCTGTGCGAGAAGCCGCTGGCACCGACGCCCCAGAACATCAAAGACATGATCGCGGCGCGGGACAAGAGCGGCAAGACGCTGATGACCGCCCAGCACTTCCGGTTCACGCCCGAGGCGAAGGCATTAAAGGCCGAGGTCGAGACGGGCGTTCTGGGCGAGGTCTACCACGCCCGGTCGTGGATGCTGCGCCGCAACGCGCTCCTGCCCCGCGCCAGCTTTCTGGAGAAGCAGCACAGCGGCGGCGGCCCGTGCATTGACATCGGCGTCCACATCCTGGACCTGACCCTGTGGATGATGGGCAACCCCAAGCCCGTCACGGTATCCGGCGTGACGCAGGACAAGCTGATGTACCTGCCCGGCGCGTGGAGCAGCTGGGGCGGGGCGCTGCCCCCCGGCGTGGGCGATGTGGAGGAGTTCGCGGCGGCCCTGGTCCGGTTCGAGAACGGCGCGACGCTGGTTTTGGAAGTCTCCTGGTTCCTCCACCACAAGACGACCGGCGAGGACATGCAGATGTGGCTGTACGGCGACAAGGCCGGGGCGCACTGGCCGTCGAACGAGATATTGACGACCAGCAACGACCGTCAGCAGCTATTCAATACGTCGCTGATGATGAAGCCCGACGGCCTGGAAGCCCACGCCGAGGAGTGTAAAGTCTTCGCCCAGGCCATTTCGGAAGGGAGGCCCTCCCCGGTTCCCGCCGAGCAGTCGCTGGATGTGCTGGCAATCCTGGACGGCCTGTACCGGAGCGCGGATGCCAAGCGCGAGGTGGTGCTTTAGAGATAGGCCGGTGAGCGTGCCCCGCCCTAAACGGCGGGGCTTTAGAAGTGCAAGCCCCCGCCTGCGCGGGCGAAGAAGTCAGGGCGCGGGCGGGGATCAAGAGGGCGTAGCAAGCAGCGCCCCTACGTCCTGCTCTTTTGCCCGCGCAGGCGGGGAGTTGCTTTACCGAAGCATGGGGGTTCAGCCCCGTGTAGGTTCCTCGCCCAGCGCCGCGAACAATTCATCCAGCGACTTCGCCCGCTTGACCGACTCGAACGCAGAGAACGTCCCGCGTGCGTGGGCGATGTTCAGCCACTGCTTCAAGCGGCAGACCATCTGCGGGGTGAGCCGCCCATTGAGCAGTTCGGTCAGCGCCACCAGGCGGCGCAGAGGCGGCAGCCAGTCAAAAGGTGTGTTTGGCCCGGCGTCAGGCCCATCCGGGGCGAGGCCGAGGGCGCGCGCCGCCGCGCAGGGCAGCCGGGGGTCGGCCAGCGCCCCGCGTCCCAGCATGAAGTGGACGCAGCCGGTTTCATCCCGGCAGCGGCGCAGGTCGGCGACCGTCCAAATGTCCCCATTGGCGACGACCGGGATAGGCAGGCGTTTTCGGACCGCCCCGATCGGCCCCCAGTAGGCCGGAGGGGTGTAGCCCTGGGCGCGGGTCCGCCCGTGGATCGTCAGCCACGCCGCCCCGCCCTCCGCCGCCATGTCCGCATTTTCCAGCACCACATCCGGTGAGTCCCAGCCCAGCCGCAGCTTGGCCGAGACGGGAACGTCGGAGGGGAGCGCGTCACGGACGGCCCGGACGATCTCCCGGATGCGCTTGGGGTGCTTCAGCAATGTCGCCCCGCCGTCGTGTCGGTTGACGGTCGGGGCGGGGCACCCGAAGTTAATGTCTACCATCTGCGCCCCGGCTCGGTGCGCCGCCGCCGCCGACTCGGCCATGCGTCCCGCGTCCCCGCCCAGAAGCTGCACCTGCACGGGCAGCCCGCTCCGCGTCCGCGCGCCGTGTTCCAGTTCGGGGACATGGCGGCGGAACACTTTGGGCGGCGGCACATCGGCATTGACCCGCAGAAACTCCGACACGGCAAAGGTGAACGCCCCGGACTCGGCTTGGAATGCCCGCATAGGAGCGTCGGTCAGCCCCTGCATTGGGGCCAGTATGAGTGCGGGCACGTTCGGCAAAAGCATGATACAGTCATTGTAGCCACTTGCCGTCCGTAAAGTCAATCGGCGCCCTCACGCTCAGGACTGCATGATATGCTCCCCCGCTTTCCACTTTCTTGTTCAGTCGGCGCCGCAAGTCAGGTAAAATGTCTTTAATAGCGCACGTTTCTGACGAGCCGGCCTTTCGCCGCTCTTTTTCCATTTGAGGTCATCACGATAAACAGCGGCATCAAAACACTGGCGGGGCATCTTCGGCCCGAGGAAATCGAACATTGCATGGAGGTCCTCCAGCGCATCGCCGACTCCCATGGGAACATTCCCCGGAGCGACAGGTTCAACAGCCTGATTTCCAAGCTGTACCGGGAAGGCAAGCGGCGCGACCTGCACGCCGGACGGCGGCGTCAGGAGGCCGAAGACCGCGCCGTCCGGGCCACGACGGCCATGGTGCAGATTCAGCAGGACACGCCGCCCATCGCGCTTCTGACGACGACGGCGGAGCCTCCCCCCGTCCCGCGCCGGATTCTGAACCGCCCGGACTGCTGCTACATATGCAAAGAAGACTACACCGAGGTTCACTTTTTCTACCATCTGCTTTGCCCCCGCTGCGCCGCCTTCAATTACCAGATGCGCGACCTGCACGCCGACCTGGCCGGACGCACCGCGCTGGTGACGGGCGGGCGCGTCAAGATCGGATTTCAGACCGTGCTGCGCCTGCTCCGGGACGGGGCGAAGGTGATCGTCACCACCCGCTTTCCCCATGCCGCCGCCCGCCGGTTCCACGCCGAGCCGGACGCCGCCCAGTGGCAGGAGCGACTGCACCTCTATGGCCTCGATCTGCGGAACATCCCCGCCGTGGAAGCGTTCGCGCGCCACCTGCTGGGGAAGGAACCTGCCCTTGACATCGTGATCCACAATGCCGCGCAGACGATCCGCCGGCCGCCGGGCTTCTATCAGGAGTTGGTGGCGCAGGAGCAGCGCCCGTCGGAGACGCTGCCCGCCGAAGCGCGCCGTCTGGTTGCCCAATCCGCCCCGTCCACCCTAGCGATTGCCGACAGCTCGGTCCTGCTCCCGGCCGTGCTGCCGGGCGTCCCAGATGTGCTGCCGCTGGAAACGCTGGAAGACAACGAGGAGCGCGCCGACTCGCGCGACACCAATAGCTGGCTGCTGCGGCTCGATGATGTCGGCGCTCCCGAGATGCTGGAAGTCCAGCTTGTCAACTCCGTCGCGCCGTTTCTTCTGAACAGCCGCCTCAAGCCGCTGCTGCTCCGCTCCCCGTTTGCGCGGCGCTTCATCGTCAACGTGTCCGCCGTCGAGGGCCAGTTCAGCCGTCACAAGACCGTGTTCCACCCGCACACCAACATGGCCAAAGCCGCCCTGAACATGATGACGCGCACGTCCGGCGAAGACTATGCGCGTGACCGCATCTACATGAACAGCGTGGACACCGGCTGGGTCACCGACGAGAACCCCACGCCCAAACGGACCCGGAACCAGGAAGATCGCGGCTTCTTTGCCCCGCTGGACATCATTGACGGCATGGCGCGCATTTACCACCCCATCGCGCAGGGCATCACCGAGGAGCAGGAGCCGCCCTTCGGCGTCTTCCTCAAAGACTTCGCCCCCTGCCCCTGGTGATCCCCTGCCATCCCCTCCTGAAAACGCCCTCGCCGGTCGCGCCGTCACGTTTGGTTTCTTGCATCAGTCCCCCGCCCTGAACGGCGGAGCTTGGGAAGTGCAAGCCCCCGCCTTCGCGGGCGAAGATGAAGAGAAGGAAGGGCCATCCGGCCTAATTCTTCTGCCCGCGCAGGCGGGGAGTTGCTCTTTTACAGCCCTGCCGTTCAGGGCAGGGAATTAGGGAGGGACCTATTGACTCCGGGCGGCCGTCTGTCGGGTATAACAAGGGAGATGGGCCTGCAATACGACAACCCGAATGTGCCCGGAAACGACTCGCTCCGAACGCAGCGCATGACGGCGGACGAAGCCGCGTCCGTCATCGCCCTGTGGCAGCAGGAGCGTGTGGAGCAGACGGGCCTGACCGACCGGCCCGCCGTGCCGGACGTCGCCGAGGGCCTGGACATTCCCGTCGAGGAAGTCCAGCGTCTCCTGGCCGAAATTCGGCGTCAGCGCGCGGAACTGCGGGGGGAGCCAGCACACCGGCAGAGACGAACCGAACCATGTTCCCGGTGGGTGGAAACCAAGCCGGGCGTTTGGGAAGACGTAAACCAGCAAGAGCCGCCATCCCTGGTTCCGTCAGGCGCAAAGGTTGCTGTGGTCATTCTTTGCCTGATTTGGAGCACGGTCATCTCAGTTATCGCTTGTTTAGGCTGGATTCTTGGTTCTGTGGCCCGCAACTAACGCCATGACAAACAACATAACGCCATGACAAACAATAAACCCATCGGCGAGATTATCGAGGCCGGCACGACGGCCTTTGTCGCGCAGTGCTTGGAGGTGCCGCGCGAGATCGTCCCGCGCCTGTACGACCCGCCGCCCTTCGGCTCGTTCGTCAAGATCGGCAAGCCCGCGCCCATGACGGAAATGACCGCCGTGTCCGCCCTGCCGGAAGACGAGGATGACCCGTTCGCGCTGCCGTTCGACAGCCCCGCGCCTCGGTCAGTGAGCACAGGCGCAGGACTCGCCCCTGCCGTTTATGCCCTCGTTTACGGCGCGAACACGGCCTCGCTGGAGCCGAACCGCCGCCCGTCCGCCCTGGGCTTCGAGGACGAGGACGAGATGCGGCGTCGGCAGCCGCAAATTTTTGAGCTGCTGCGGACCGAGTTTTCGGGCCTGCTGATCGCCTACAGCGAGGGCGGCGACAAGCCCCTGCGGCGGCATTTGCCGCCCCTGCCGCCGCGCATCCACAGCCGGGTCTACCCCTGTACGCCGGACGAGACGCGGGCTTTGACCGAGGACCTGTCGTTCCTGCGGTCCCTCCTCCTGCCGTCCGGCGGCGCGCTGGCCGGTGTCCCCTCCGACGAGCTGGCGGCGGCCTGTCTGCGGCAGGCGCGCGAGTCCCACCCGGACGATCAGGCGTTTCTGCTGCGCGCGGGCCAGACCTTGGCGAAGTTCATGGCGAACGATTACGAGCGGTTGCAGGCGATTTTGAGGAACGTGATATGACACGAAGGCTTTTTCGGCGACAGATGCGGGCGAATGAATTCGCAGCAACAAAGGCACAAAGTCCGCCTGCGCGGACTCCGATCCTAACCGGCGGAGGCCGGTTTTGTGCTCTTGTTGTTGCGAATTCATTCGCCCGCTCCCTCTGCCTCCCGCTGCTTCTCGCCGGTCTCCTGCCCGTCCAAGCGCAAACGCCGCCGGTAGACCGCGAGGCCGTGTACCAGAAGGCGCTGCCGAGCTATGCGGACGATGCGAGCCGACCCCTGGCCGTCAAGACCGTCGAAACACACGCCCTGAGCGGCGCCCGCCTCCTGCGCTTCTCGTACCTGAGCGCCCACGACCAGCGTGTCCCCGCGCTTCTGTTCACGCCGCTGCACACGTCGGCAACACACCCCGCCCCGTGCCTGGTGCTCCTGCACGGTCTGGGCGGCAGCAAGGAAATGATGGCCGGTCTGGCTCTGTCCGCCGCCAAAGCTGGGTATGCTTCCCTGGTGATTGACGAGTATGGGCAGGGTGAGCGCGCCCCCGCCAAGCCGCCCACGCAGTCACAGGCGGAGGAGCTGGCGACGACGGTGCATCAGTCGGCACAGGATGTCCGGCGGGGGCTGGATTATTTGGGAACGCGGCCCGACATCAACAAGCAGCGCCTCGGCCTAGTCGGCATCTCGCTGGGGGCGATCATCGGGACGGTGGCGGCGGGCGTGGACCCGCGCCTCAAAGCGACCGCGCTGGTTTCGGGCGGCGGCGACTGGGGGCTGATCCTGAAGACGCTGTCCGCCAATCGGACTGAGGTCGGCGGGCACAGCACGGCGGGCCTCAAGAACATGGACTGGGGCCGGATCAGCGCCCTGCTGGCCCCGGAAGACCCGCTCACCTTCGCCCCGCACATCGCGCCCCGCGCGCTGCTGATGCTCGGCGGGCGCAAGGACACCACCATTGTCGTCCCCGCCCAGCAAGCGCTTTATGACGCCGCCCGTGACCCGAAGGAGATCCAGTGGTTCGCCCAATTCGGCCACGTCCCGCCGCCGGAAGTCGTCTACCCCGCCCTGCAAAAATTCTTCGCGGCGCGGCTGTGATCCGCGCCGGCCCGTAAAACGCCCGCAGCCATAAAGGCTGCGGGCGTTTTTGGTCATTTGCCTCTGTGACGGCTTACCGCCCCGCGCCCATGCTGGATTTCGCGTATCCCGCCGGGACAGCGAACAGCGAAGCGGACAGGGCCGCTTTGGACACCGACATGACCGAGGACGTGACAGTCGTGCTGCCGAGCGGGCTGCCGGTGACCGCCATCGTCGTCTTCAGCGGGAAGCCCTTGATTTTACGCATTAGGCCCTGCATGACGGCCATCGGTCCCTGGCCGCTGGCCGGCAGGGTGGGCCGGGGGAGGTCCTGCGCGGCCCAAATGTCCCCCTGGATGACCGTACCGGGCTGCGAGGCCAGCGTGGCCGTCATCGCGTAACGGTGCGAAGGGTGGCCCTGGATCACCTTCGTCTGGCCCGTGTCCTTGACCTGAGCCGAGATCTGGCCCGCCGCCCCCGTTGGCGTTTGCATCGTCGCGTAGGTGTGCCGACGCCGGTCAATCACGGTCGTTTGGTTCGTCGCCGCATCCGAAACATAGGTCATGGGGCCGATGTCGGCGCGCGACTTGCTGCCGCGTACATACAGGGTCGTTACCTGCGGGGCGCCGCTGAACATCGGGTTGCCGGAACGGCTCATCTTCGCGCGCTGCTCCGGCGTCATCGAGTCCATGTAAGCTTTGAGCTGCGGGCTGTCAATGCGAAGCGTCTGCACCACCTTGAGGTCAGCATGGGCGGCGGGCGCCGCCGAAAGGGCGGCCAGCGCGGCCAGGGTTGAGATCGTTAATGGGGTCTTTGTCACTAGGGTTGCTCCTCGGTTTCTACCATCTGTTTACGACGCTTTCTCCGCGCCGGTTCCCGCGCCCGAATCTTTGTCCCCGCCTCCCACCGGCACATGGTACAGCGTGTCCAGAAGGCGCGTCGGCAAAAGCCGGACGGCGGCCATCGTTAGGGACGCCAGGCGCGGGAACCGGACAACGGGGTGCCCGGCCCGCAGGCCGTCTAAGATGACGCGCGCGGCGTCCTCGGGTTCCATCAGGAACGGCAGCCAGGTCTGCGCCGCCGTCATCGGCGTGCGGACGAAGCCCGGCGCGACCGTCACCAGCCGTATCCCCTGCATCGCCCACGGCGCGCGCAGGCCGTCGCAGAGCTGGCTGACGGCCGCCTTGCTGGCGGAGTAGCCCGCGCTGGCGCCGGGGAACGCCCGGTCCGCCGACAGGCTGGACACGACGCCCACCGTCGCCCCGCCCGGCTGCGCTTTGAGGACCGGCTGCAAGGCTTCCAGCCAGCGCGCCACGCCCAGAACGTTGACCGCAAGCATCGTTTCCAGCGTGTCGGTCGTGAACTCTTCGGCGTCCACCCCCAGCCCCACGCCCGCCGAGAGAATCGCCATCTCGATCCGCTGCCCGCGCAGCACGATCTGAGCCACCGCCGCCTGAATCGAGACCGGATCGCCCACGTCCGACACCAGCGCCAGCGGCGTCCCACCGAACATATCGACCTCGCGCGCCACGCGCCCCAGCCGTTCCTCATTGCGCCCGACCAGCGCGACGTGCTTGCCTTCCCGCGCCAGGGTCAGCGCCAGAGACCGCCCGATCCCGCTGGACGCGCCGACAATCAGATGGGTGGAGGAGGAATGCATGATGTATTCAACTCTGGCCGCTCGTGGTGTATAATGCTGAGAGAACTATGCTTCCACCACACATTCAGACCGCCTCAGATTTACAGACGCCGCATCAGACGATCTGTGACGGCTTCTTGGCGCAGGCGATTCAGAAGACAAGAAGGGCGGAAGTCTTCGTTCAAGAGGCGCAAAAACTGGATGCGCTTTTGCAACAGGCAGAGTCAATCGAGCAGTTGGTAAGCTCCCCTGATATCCAAAACCAACTTGTCGCCGCCGCAGGCATTTCCGACAAAGCAAGGAAGTACTTCACCCCCGCAGGTCTAGAAAATGCCATTGCCGAAGTTCTCAAAACGATCTCCAGTAGCAACCCGGACGGGTGGCGAGCCGAGATCGTCTACCGCTTCCTTCTCACGCGGGGAGATACGCTCGGCGGCAGCATGAGGAACTACATCGGCGCTCTAGGCGGCGCTCAACTTGCTGGCGCCATCGCGGCGGCCTTGTCGAGAGGGAGTATTACTCCGATAATCGTGACTGCTCCAAAAAACCCGGCAAAAGTCGTTTCGCTGGAGTGGCCGGACCGCCTACTCGTATTTGACAAGAAGCCGAAGTTTATAGATAAGAGCATTGACGCGATCTTGCTTGACAAGAGCAAAATGACGCCCGCCGAAACAGTCAGTCTGGAGCAGCCGCGCGCCTATGTCGCCTGCGGCGAACTTAAAGGCGGCATTGATCCGGGCGGCGCGGATGAGCACTGGAAAACCGCAGGCACGGCTTTCACTCGTATTCGCGATGTCTTCCACACCGATACGCCGCACCTCTTTTTCGTCGCCGCCGCTATCGAGCTGGCGATGGCGGTTGAAATTCACAGGCAACTCCAGGATGGGCGACTAGAGTACGCCGCAAACCTCACCGTGCCGCAGCAAGTCGCCGATCTTGCCGATTGGCTGGTTTCTCTTTAGCGAACTTGTCTGCCGCGCGCCGCCAGACGTAAACGCATTTTCGCACTTCCTCGCGCCCATGCACCCCCATCTGCTGGCTGCTGTTGCCCTTCCCTCGCGGCAGGACCCAGATCACCTCGACTTCAAAACCGGCCTGTTCGGCGAAGTCCGACAGAATAAGGTCTACCGGGATGTGCGCGCCCATGTATCGGACGTTGTCGTTGACCATGACGAAGGGCGCTCCCGGTTTCAACAGGCGCGCGCTCTCGAAGATGATCAACGCCATCTCCATGAAATAGTTCTTCACCATGCGCGGAATGCTACTGTTGTTCAGCGTCTTGTTCTGACGGCACTCGTCCAGATAAGAGAGGATGGAGCGGAGCGGTTCTTGCGAGAGCATTGCCTCCGACACCTGTTTGATAAGTTGCTCCGAGTAATGCTCTCCAAGGCCGGCCTTCTCCCGGTTTTCGACGGTGCAAGACAGCATGGTCTGGCGCAGCCCTCGAATGCCGCTCTCGCTCAGGCCCATCATCGCCAACTCTAAAGCATAAGTCCGCGTATAATCGTACCGATTGCAGTAGGGCGGCGATGTGACCAGGCCGTCAAACGACGAGGCTGGGAGCGTGGGCAAAATCTCCAAGCATGAGCCGCTTAACAGCTTGATCTGACCGGGGGTAATGGCGTCAATGACATCCTCCGCCGGAAAATCAAAAAGGTGAGTCGGCTCGAAGGAGCCTGGAAGTGAGGAACAAAGGTCTGACGCGATCTCGTCTAGCTTTTGTGAGATTGCTTCCGTGAACCCCAGGATGCGCCCCTTGTGAAAGGGCTTATTTCCTTGACGACGGCCCGAACGATAATCCCAGCGCAGGTACTGGCCGTCCTTGCGCGTATAGCTGATGGACTCCAGAACGCAAAGCGCCGCAAACCGCAAAACGCTTTGGAGGTCGACGTCGGCGACGGCGTTCGCTTCGTGAAGGTAGCGCCCCAGCAGAAACTCGGTTTCTGCTGGGAAAGCGCCAGCAGTGATCGCCACATGAGCGAAAGTTTCCTGCTCCCCCGTTTCCTCCCAGACGCGGCTCTGACCGAAGCGACGGAGGGCCGATGCGAGGGAGGAGCGGTCTGTCGTCAGCAGCCTGTGCCGTACTTCGATGCTCTCAATGCTGCTTGGCAGCAACTCGATCCCGACAGCGTCTAAGCCGGCTTCACTTGCCGCAAAGAGCGTCGTTCCCGACCCCGCGAATGGGTCAAGGACTGTGCCGGAGGAAATACCTGTTCGCTCAAAGATGTAGCGCATCAGCGCGACGGAGAAGCCTTCCTTGTAGCGAAACCAGCGGTTCTCGGCTTCGGACTTGTTGGCTTGAAAACTGACGAGTTTCCGGTCAAGGTCGTGGTTGACAACAAGAATGCTCCGGTAGCGTTCCATCAGCCTCTTGTCCGCTTCCCCGATCATGTCAAGCATCTGGTGATTAACAACCATCTGTAAGTCCTCCTGACTGCGCCTTACCGATCCGTGGCGTAGCTGTATTGTACCCTATTCCTTTTCCACAAAGGCGGCGTAGATGGCGCGGACGGCCTTCTCGTAGTCGCCGGTGGCGACGCCGACGATGATGTTCAGCTCGCTCGACCCTTGGTTGATCATGCGGATGTTGATCTGTGCCTCGGCTAGCGCGGCGAACACGCGGGCGGCGATGCCGACGCGGCTGATCATGCCCTGGCCTACCACGGCCAGCATCGCCATGTCGCGCTGGACTTCGATGCGGTCCGGCTGGACGACGCGGCGGATCTCGGCGACGACCTCGTGCTCCTTGCCGTTCAATTCCTCGTCGGTCAAGATGACGGAGAGCGTGTCAATGGAGGTCGGCGAGTGCTCGTAGGAGATGCCGTGAGACTCCAGTATCTCCAGCACCTTGCGCCCGTAGCCGCGCTCCTGGTTCATCATCGCCTTTTCGGTGAACAGCGTCGCAAACCCCTTGCGGCCCGCGATGCCGACGATGGTGGTAGCGCGCGAGTCGCGCCGGGTGACGATCTGGGTCCCGGCGTCCTCGGGCTGATTCGTGTTCTTGATGTGGATGGGGATGCCCGCCTCGCGGACGGGGAACACGGCCTCGTCGTGCAGCACGGTCGCCCCCATGTAGGATAATTCCCGCTGCTCCCGGTAGGTGATCTCTTCGATAGGGCAAGGGTTCTCGACCAGGCGCGGGTCGGCCATGAGCAGGCCGGACACGTCGGTCCAGTTCTCATACACGGCGGCGTGGACGGCGCGGGCGACGACCGCCCCGGTCACGTCCGACCCGCCGCGCGAGAAGCACTTGATCTTGCCCTGCGCGTCCTGCCCGTAGAAGCCGGGGATGACCGCAATTCGGCCTTCGGGGACGGCCTGGAGCCGCGCGCCCAGCCGGGCGTAGCTTTCGCCCTCGTGGAACCGCCCATCCGCCCCGAACCGGATGCCATCGGCGGCGTCCACGAACTCGGCATCCAAAAATTCGGCGATGATGCGCGCGCTCAGGTACTCACCGCGCGAGGCCACCCAGTCTTTGGCCGCCCCCGCCGCGATCTGCTGCCCCATGTCCCGCAGCCATTCCCACGCCCCGCCCACGCCCAACTCGGACGCGATTCCCAGATACCGTTCTTTGATGATCGCGAACGGCGCTCCGCCGTCCAGCCCCTGCTCGCCGAGCGAATGGCACAGGTACAAGAGGTCGGTGATCTTCTTGTCCTTGTCGTTGCGCTTGCCCGGTGCGGACACGACGACGAACCGGCGGCGGGGGTCAGCCCAGACGATGGCCGCGATCTTCCGCACCTGGTCGGCGTCGGCCACCGACGACCCGCCGAACTTGGCGACGATGGGCCGGGGATGCTGTGGATGCTGAGTATGATTAGGTTGTGTGTCTGTCATAGACGTGTCTGTGAATTCACGGCGTTTCCTGCGGCGTGGCGCAGGAACGTGGACCGATGATTGATCTGCCCTATGTCACATTTGGAAAGATGCATCTGTCGCGGCAACGAAAATGAATGCGTTCCAGTCGTTTATAAAGAACCAGTGCAAGAACGCCTCATCCGGTAGATCTTGAGGCAAGTTCGAGGCATGGACCATATTAAACCATTTGGGTGTCAGAGGACCCTCGCTCGTGATCTCGATGCCATTACTATCCTCGTAAGGATAATCTGGAGCGGGTGGCTCCATGACGAAATACAATAACCCGGTTATAACAAGGGTGCCTTTGATCTCGCCATCCGTGATCCCATGCCGGTTAGGGGAGTTCCAGGAACCAACTGGAATAGTGCATTCAAGTTCAGCCACCCTTTTGACATAGTCTACGCGGATGTGACTCACTTTCACATCATGGAACCAAACGCCAGCTAGATCGGAAACGTCTATTTCTTTCATGCTGTGTCCAATTATTTTGCTTCTGCGTCAAGATGTAATCATGCGGATTGAAGCAGGAAAGGCTCACGAATGACCTTATGGCCTGCCAGCACTTCTTCGGCCAAAATTAGGTTGCCTTCCAAGACAAGCGCGACGGCCTCTTGCAGGTTCTCGCGCGTTTCTTCCAGTGTCTCACCCTGGGTGTTGGCTCCCGGCAGTTCTTCCACAAACCCGACGTAGCCGCCTTCTTCCGCTTCCTGATAGACGGCAGTGAATGTGAATGCCATAAAGTTGTTCCTCCGTTCAATGTCTGCTTGCAAAGAAAGCCAGTTCCGTTGCGACCTCTTCGGGTGTCGTGGCCGCGTGACTAAAAGAATGACAACACGCCTCAAGCATCATGCCGCCTTTGATGTTCCTGATACCCTGTTTCTCTTCCGGCGTTAGTGGGCGGCCCAGCTTTGTCTCTGCGGCGGCAATAACTTCCTCGCGCACGGCTTCCAGATGTTGATTTATCCTGTCATTTGCCTCGCTCATGCATCACTCCTGGTGTAAATCGTCACCATTCGTCGCTCTCCCACTCCTTCAGCGACGGCATGAGCGCGTAGGCGGTCAGGTCCAGGTGGACGGGGGTGATCGAGATCTTGCCGTCGGCGACGGCGCGGACATCCGACCCGGCTTCGGCCCCCGCCGCCTCCTCGGCCAGCGAGCCGCCCAGCCAGTAGTAAGGGCGGCCTGTGGGATCCAGGCGCTTTTCGATCCGGTCCACATACTGCCGCCGCCCCTGCGTCGTGACGGCGACGCCTTGCAGATCGGACTGGGGCAGGTTGGGCGCGTTGATGTTCAAAATCGTGTGCGGCGGCAGCGGGTGCGTCACGAGCCATTGCGCGACCTGGGCGGCGAACTGGGCGACCGGCTCCCAATACATCTCCTTGTCCCAAGAGGCGACCGAGACTGCGACCGAAGGTTTGCCGATAATGGCGGCTTCAATCGCCGCCGAGACGGTGCCTGAATAGTGAAGGTCCCAGCCCAAGTTCGGGCCGTGGTTGATGCCCGAAACGACCAGCTCCACGTCCCCGCCCATCGCCTCTAGAATGCCCAGCGTCGCGCAGTCTGACGGTGTGCCGTTGGACATGAACGCCGGGGACCCGTCGCGCAGGGTCGTCGGGGTCATCCGCAGGGGCTTGTGCAGGGTGATCGCGTGGCCGGTCGCGCTCTGCTGGCGCTCCGGAGCCACCACGGTCACATCGCCGACTTCGGACAGGGCATGGAACAGGGCGAACAGGCCGTCCGCCTGGACGCCGTCGTCATTGGTCACGAGGATACGCATTGCCGTCAACTATAGCGCATAGGCCGGGCCAGTGTCAAGGCAAGGCTGGCCGCTTGTCGCGCGGCAGGGCAGGGTATAATGGGCAGAAGATCGCCCCCCCAGCCCCCAATTCTGGGGGAGTAGCACAGGCTCCTGCCTGATCTTTTCTGGCTCCCCCAGAATTGGGGGCTGGGGGGCGACATTAGAAAGCCTATTCTCCATGCGCCTTTTCCTCTGCGCGCTCCTGTTCGCGCTGTCCTTCAATGCCCTCGCGGCCCCCGCCGCGCCGGCGTCGCCTACGCCTGCCGCCTTCGGGGTGGCGGCCCACCCTGATGTCAACATCGAGTGGTGGTACATCAACGCCCACGTCACCACGGACAAGGGGCGGAATCTGGCCTTAATCGGCTCGTTCTTCCGCTTCGGCAGCGGCTTCAACCCCCTGGATGGCTCGCTCCTGCCGCGCGCCCATTATTTGATTTATGCGGTCACGGATTTGGACAAGAAGACCCAGCGGCCCTACTCGCTGGCCGACGCGGGCATGATCTCCCTCTTGAAGCAGTTCGGGCCGCTGCTGGCCGCGTCCAACCCGCGCGACAGAGGCGTCCGCGCTTTCCTGACTGGGCTGGAGCAGGGTCGGCTGTTGCCGCCGCACCAGAAGATCGCCGGGGAAGCGTCCGTCGTCAGCGCGCCGTTCCAACTAGCCTATGGGAAGGAAAACACGCTGGCGGCGACGAATGCGACAAACACGGCTTTTGACTTGAGCTTGAACGCAGGCGGGCCGGACAAGATACACCTGACGCTGACCTCCCAGAAGCCTCCGATGGCCGTCGGCGGCAAGGGCGAGACGGGCCTGAAGCGCGCCAACGACATGTACTATTTCTCCCTGACCCGCTGCGCCGTCGGCGGCACGGTGGATACGGGTGCGGGGCCGGAAAAGATCATGGGCGGCCAGGGCTGGTTCGATCATCAGTGGGGCAACTCGTGGGTGGCGTCCAACAACGGCTGGGACTGGTGGGGCGTCCAGTTGGACGACGGCACGGACATCCTCTTTTTCCGCCAGCGCGACCTGAAGACAGGCCGCGTCTTCTTCCCGCTGGCGACGTTCATGGACAAGGCCGGGCGGCAGAGCGTGACCAAGAAGATCGTCTTCACGCCGGACCCGAAGGGGTACTGGAAAAGTCCCAAGAGCGGCGTGACCTACCCCTTAAGATGGACGGTGGAGTTCCCGGAGAAGAGTCTGGCGCTGCACATCACGGCGAAGGTACGGAGCCAGGAAATGCCAATTTTGGGGCCGGGTGCAGGTATCTGGGAGGGGCTGTGTCAGGTCACTGCTTTCCATCTCCCGAAAATCACAGCAAGCGACAGAAAGAAAGGCTTGACGGATTTCCTGATCGAACTCCCGGACAAGCCCTCTGGCGTCGCCTACATGGAACTGGTCGGGTACAGCAGCCCCGCCGTGAAGGAGCAGGTGATGAAGGCGGCGGTGGTGAAAAAGTAGGCTGTGCCCAGGGCTGAAGGCTTTATTGGGGTAACCCCTGGGCTTTAAGAGAGCAAATCCCCGCCTTCGCGGGCATCAATGCCGTTAGCTGTATCTTCATCTTCGCCCGCGCCCCTCCGGGCCTGCCAGTGCAGAGGCGGAGGCTTGCATTTCTAAAGCACGGGGGTTACCCCAATAAAGCCTTCAGCCCCGTGAAACCAGCCGCCGATGTTCACCACGTCTCCCCATAACCAGACAGCCCCGTCTCGCGTGGATGGCACCATCGCCATTCGGCGCAAGCGCGATGCCGCGCGCTGGTCGCTGGCCTCCAACGCCACGCTGCTGGGGCTGAAGATCGTGGTCGGCGCACTCACCGGCAGCGCGGGCATCCTGGCGGAAGCCGTCAATTCCGCCGCCGACCTCTTCGGGTCCGTCGTCGCCTTCCTCTCCATCCGCGTCTCCGATGAGCCGCCGGACCGCGTCCACGCCTACGGGCACGGCAAGATCGAGAACCTGTCGGGAGCGGCGACGGCGGCCTTGATCCTCGTCGGCGGCGTGTTCGCCATCGGCGAGGCCGTCCGGCACCTGCTGCACTCCGGGCCGCTTCCGGGCCTGGGGTGGGGGATCGCCGTCATGGCCGCGTCCGCCGTCCTCAACGTCGTCGTGTCCCGGCACTTGCTGCGCGTAGGGCGCGAAACGGACTCGCCCGCACTGGTCGCCGATGGCCACCATTTGCAGACGGACGTGCTGACGTCGTTGGGCGTCCTGATCGGCCTAATCCTGGTGCGGCAGACGGGTCTAACCTGGTGGGATTCGGTGGCCGCGCTGGGCGTTTCGGCCCTGATCCTGCGCGTCGGCTTCGGCCTGGCGGCGGACGCCATGGGGACTTTGGCCGACACTGCCTTGCCGCCCGAAGAAGAGCAAACCTTGACGCGGGTGCTGGAAGCGCACCCGAAAGTCCTCAGCTTCCATAAACTGCGGACCCGCAAGTCCGGCTCGCACCGCCATGTGGATGTCCACGTCCAGATCGCCGACACGCACACCTTCGTCGAGGCCCACCGTCTGACCGAGGATTTAGAAGATAATCTGCGGGCGGCCCTGCCGAACCTGCACCCCATCATCCACATCGAGCCGTATGAGGACGAGGCCCAGCATCAGCGCGAGCGACACGGCGCGGACCACTGAGGAGGGCTAATACCCGGCGTTCTCGACGCGCCCATCGCTCATGGCCTCCGCGAGATGGCGCTCCAGCCTCCTAACGATCTTGCGGTCCATCGCGCCCGTGTAGGCCCGTCCGCCCTGCAATCTCTGATGCACCTCGGCCACGTCTTCGGTCGTGACCTCAAAGCCTTCCGCGCGCATCTTTTCCACGATCCCGTTTATGTCGAGCATCTGTAGCCCTCTTGCCTCCGTTCCCCGCCCTGAACGGCGGGGCTTTAACAGAGCGACTCCCCGCCTGCGCGGGCATGGAACAAGACGAATAGTAGGAGCGCGATTCATCGCGCCCTCCTAATTCTTCGCCCGCGCAGGCGGGGACTTGCACTTCTAAAGCCCAGGGGTTCAGCCCTGGGTAAGCGTCTGGGACTACTCCGCCGTCACGCCCCATGTCCCCGACAGCTTTTCACCGGGTTTCAAGGCCGCCAGGCCCCATTCGGGGTGGTTGAAGGCGTCCGCGCCGCATGTCATCGGCTCGATGGCGAGGGCGCGGCGGCGGTGGCTTTCGGGCAGCGGGTCGCCGGAGTAGAGGACGACGTAATCAAACGCCGAGTCCAGCCAGACGGCGAGCGAGCGGCCCGTGGCCGGGTCGGCCAGCCGGATGCGGACGTGGCCGTCGGGGTCGCGCTGGGGCTGGAGGTAGCAGGTGTTGAACACGACGCCGCCGAGGGGGTGGGGCCGGCGGAAGTCCAGCGGTGTGCCGTCCACGGGCAGGACGGTTCCCGTCGGCAGCAGGTCCTTGAACTCTAAGGTCGCGTCGAACGGGACCTGGAGCGTGTCCGCATCAATCAGGGTGGAGCCGACGGTAAAATAGGGGTGGAAGCCTGCCGCCACGGGCGCGGGCGTATCGCCCGTGTTCTCGATGACAAAGGCGACGGCCAGGCCGGCATCCGTCAGGTGGTAGGTGACACGGACGCCCAGGGCGAAAGGGTAGCCGGAGTGGTCGCCCGCGTGGAGGTTGGTCGTGAACGTCACCTCGTCGGGCGCGGGCTGCTCGGATTCCCAGAGGGTGGACCGCAGGAAGCCGTGGATGGCGCTCGGCGTCTCCTTGTCGTTCTTGTCCATCTGGTAGGTCTGGCCGCCGAACGTGTAGCGGCCCCCGGCGACGCGGCCGGGGAAGGGGATCAGGACATCGCCCTGGCCCCCGACCTTGTTCCCGGCGCCGGAGTAGCCGGTGATGACCTCTTCGCGCACCCCATCTTCGCGCACCCCATCTTCGCGCACCCCATCCGCGCCCTGGTAGGTGAGGCCGCGTAGGGACGCGCCGTAGGGGGAGACGACGAGCCGCCAGTCGCCGTGAGCCAGCATGATCTCGGTATCGGGTGTCGCTTGGGTCTCGGATGTGGGCTGCATGATGTAAAGCCTCCGACCGGCACTGGAAGTGCCGGTCTACTCTCAGTGAAAGTGCCTCCGGCACTGAAGACACGCCCCGTAGGGGCGCGATTCATCGCGCCCTCTTTTTGCTATCCTCAGTCGCGGAGCGACTTTCATTCCCTCGCAGCCCGGCACTTCCAGTGCCGGGCCTCGGAAGACTTTTCGCCTTGCCTGCTCCGATTTCCTCCCGCCGGCCTATTTCTTCACGCCTGACGCAAGGGCGGGCCGCGCCGGCCTCTGCGTCGGGTCCTGGGTCGCCGTCCACAAAGTCCGTCCCGTTTGGCGGTTCAGCGCGTAGACCTTGCTGTCGCCCTCGCACTGGAAGAACAGCGCGGCGTTCGCGCCCAGGGCCGGGAAGCAGATCAGGCCGTCGTTCGTGGCAAACTGCCATTTCGTGCGGCCCGTCAGCGCGTCCAGCGCATAAACCTTGGCGTCGCTGTAGCCTGTGTACAACACCCCGTTGTCGCCGATGGCGGGGGCCGACCAGGCCGTGCCCGCCCCGGCCCGCTCCCAGCGCTCCTGGCCGTTGGTGCGGAGGGCGAACAGCTTCCGGGCGCTGGCGTACAGCATGTCGTTCGGCCCCAGCACCACGGGGTAGTCCAGGCTGTCCCCCGTCGCGAACCGCCACAGCGTCTTTCCGGTCGCGCCGTCCAGGGCCAGCAGATGGGCATCGGCTGTGCCGACATAAACCGTGCCGTTCGGGCCGACGGTCGGCGCCTGGGCGGGCAGGACGTTCAGGTCCTGGCTCCACTGGACCACCCCCGTCGCGCCGTTGAGCGCGTACAGCTTGCCGGCGGAAACGTATACTATCCCGTTCGGGCCGAGCGAGGGCGAGGAGGCCGCCGTTTGAGTCGCCTGCTCCCACTTCTTCGCCCCGGTCTTGGCGTCCAGCGCGATCACTTTTTTATCCTTGTCGGATGTCCCGACGTAGACCATTCCCCCGGCGACGGCGGGGCGCGTGGCGAGGCGGCCCGCCGTCGCGAACTGCCAGAGCTTCGCCCCCGTCTTGCCGTCCAAAGCGTAGATGTTCTTGTCGCGGCAGGTAACGTAGACGCTGCCGTCCGGCCCGACGGCGGGGGAGGCGTTGATGATGTCGCCCGCCGTGAACTTCCAGCGGACCGCGCCGGTGTTCTGGTCCAGGGCCGTAACTTCGTGGTTCCAGGAGCCGAAATACAGCACGCCGTCCGCGCCCACGGCGGGCGCGGTGTTGACGGACTCTTCATTATCCACCGGCCCCGGTGGCTGCGGCTTTCGGGCATTGCGCGGCGGGTTGCGCGGCGTCTGGCTCCCGCGCGTCCCGTACCCGTAGTTCCGGGCGCTCTGGCCGTTCTGAGTGTACGGGTTGTAAGGATTGTTGCGCGTCCGTGCCCGCCGCCCCCGGTTCTGCTGGGGATACTGCTGGGGATACTGAGGGGAGGGATTGGGCGCGGGCACGGAGTAGACAACTTGCGCGGGTGCGGGCAGCACGGCCAGCAGACCGAGCGCGGCGAGGGGCAGGCTGAGTCGAGCGAACGGAGATCGCATGATGACACCTCGAAAGAGACAGAGTTCCCTGTCCTGACGCACGAGGCGCGTGAAGGTTCAAAGATTTCCTGTCCCCGGCACACTCCCAATAAAACCTTAGCGCCGGGAATAGGATCGGACGGAATAGGATTACTTCACCACGATGACCGGATGGGCCGCGCCGGGCTTCGCTTCCACGACCTGCGCTCCGTCGCTCTTGACATTGTCTTTTTCGCCCTCCGCCAGTGCGTCGGCAATGGCTTGCAGCGCCTGCGGGTTGGCGGCCAGCGCACGGGCAATGGCGTCCGCCTGCGCGGGCGTTGCCCCGCCCTGACCAGTCAGCTTCTCCAAAGCTGGTCCGACCAACTTGCCCAGGCTGCCCAGCAGGGCGTCCACCTGGCCCGTGCCGCTTGTGCCGTTGCTCGAATGGCCGTTGCTCGAATGGCCGTTGCCCGTTCCGTTCGTGCCGCTTAAAAAGCCCTCGGCCATGGCGCGGACGCCAAAGCCTTTCGCCATGTTGTCCATCATCTTCTGCGCCGTCTCAGGTGTGCCGTACAGCGTCATGTTGCCGTGCGACAGGAACGACGCCAGCGCGCGGGCGAACTCCTGCTGCACCTCTTTGTCGGCCTGGATTCGCAGCTTCTCGATCTCCAGCCGGATGCCCGCGTCGGCGAACTCCTGCCGGTTTTCAAGCTGCTTGCGCTCCACATCCACCCGCGCCTGCTCGACATGGACGTTCTCACGGGCCACCTCCACCGGCACGAGCTGCTGGGCTTTTTCGCCCCGCGCGACCAGTTCGCGTGACTGCGCCTCGGCCTGTGCGAGCTGCAAACGGGCCTCGGCCTGCTTGGCGGCAGCCTCCTGCTCGCCCTGGGCGTTGGTGACGCGGGTGAAGGCGGATACCTGCGCCTCGGTCTGGAGGCGGATTTTGTCCCGCTCGATCTCCTGCCGGGCGGCGATCAGCTTCTTGTTGGCATCGCGTTCGGCCTCGGCGATCTGCGTCACCGTGATGACCTCCTGGTTCGCCTTCTCCTGCGCGGCCTGAGCGATCAGCGATTTTTCTTCGGCGCGGGCGCGCTCCGCTTCCTGGTTGGCGACGGCGATCTGCTTCAAGCGCTCGGCCAGCGCGACCGCCTGATCGCGCACGACTGCCGCCGTCTGGAGTTCCTGTTCGCGGGCGATGGTGGCCGTCCGCACCGCCTTTTCCTGGCCGACGCGGGCGACCTCGACGGCCTGTTCGCGGGCGATCTCGGCCGTCTGGACGGCCTGCTGCTTCTCGATCTGCGAGGTTTCGACCGCCCGCTGCTGGGCGATGACGGCCTGCTGCGCTTCCTGGTCTTTGCTGGCCTGGATCAGCGCGATCTCCGTGTGCTGGTTCGCCTCGGCCTCGGCCTGGTTGCGCTCCAGGTTCAGGATGTACTGGCGCGTCGTCACGTCCTGGTTTTTGCGGGCCTGCTCCGCCGCCCGTTCCAGGTTGTTGCGCTCCACCATCGCCGCCGCCGTGATCTCGGTGATCTTGCGCTTGCCCTGGGCGTCGAAGACGTTGTTGTCGGACAGCTCCGAGGGGTCCGTCTGGTCCAGTTCGGAGATGGTGACGCTTTCGAGAAGCAGCCCGTTCGCCTCCAGGTCCGACTTGACGTGTTCTTTCACGCGCTCGGCGAATTCGTCCCGCTTGGTGTGGATCTCGAACAGGTCCATCTGCGAGGCGATGGCGCGCAGGGCCGAGACCAGCTTCTCGCTGACTAGGTTCTCGACGTTCTCGGCGTTGACCGAGTTGTCGCCCAGCGACCGGGCGGCGTTCAGGATGTGCTCCCGGTCGGCCTGGACGCGAATGTAGAACTGCGCCAGGATGTCCGAGCGCAGGTTGTCGTGCGTGATCAGCGCGTTCGGCCCGTGCGGGTTGACCCCCAGCTTCATCGTCCGCAGGTTGACCTCGGTGATCCGGTGGAAGATCGGGATGACCAGCGCGCCGCCGTCCAGCACGACGCGCGAGCCGCCCTGCCCGGTCATCACGAACGCCTGGTCTGCCGACGTCTTTTTGTAGAGCGAGGTCCACACGGCGATCACCAGCCCGATCAAAAACAGCGCCAGCCCGGCGACGCCCAGCACCCCCTTTCCCAAGAAGCCGATCATCGGCACGAACAGCGGCCCGATCATCAAAGCCGCGCCTACCAGCATCATTACCAGTCCCATGTTGCTCTCCTCGCCAAAGGGCAGGCACGGGGGCCTGCCCCTACGTCTCGTGGGCGGTAGGGGCGGCCCCCCGTGGCCGCCCTTCTTCCTCCGCCGGTGCATCGCGCCCCTACAGGGCTTCCTCCACGATCACCTGATCCCGCGCGGCGTCGTAATCCGTCACCAGCGCCCGCTTCCCGCGCGCGATCTTGCCCTGCCCCGGCGCGCTCCGCGCCGACACGTCATGCAGCGTCCCGTGCGCGTCATAGACATGCACCCGCCCCCGCGCGTCGTCCGTCGCGAAGACGACGGTCCCAGTCAGGCCGCACAGCTCGACGGCGCTGGTCGCATATGACTCGTCGCGCGGCAGCAGGCGCGACGCCGCCTCCACGGTCGCCTTTTCCGTCACCAGCGCCCCCGCCAGGGCCGTCGCCAGGGCGGGCAGCGCGAACGCGGCGGCCAGACGCAGATGCTGCTCCCAGAACTGCGTCCCCCAGAAGCCGAACACGCCCCAGCCGAGCAGCGCGCTGCCCCAGACGAGCGGCGCGGGGACGCGGCCCAGCCCGAAAAACGCCGTCAGGGACGGCGGCGTCCGGCCCGCCGCCCCCGAACCGTGCGCCTGGGTGTGTGTTTGATTGTGTGATTGTCCGTGCGCGGCAGGCGTGTGGTGCCCGGTCCCATGATGCCCCAGGCCATGCGGCCCGTGCTCGGCCCCGACATGATGATGGTGCATCCCGCCGCCCAGGGCCGAGAGCAGCAGCAGGAGCAGGGCAACTCCGCCTGGCAGCAGATAGATTAAATAGTACCATTGCGCGTATTCACTTGGATGCAGCATGGGGGATGCCTCTCACGTTCTGTGTCCCAATTTCTGTGTCCCAATTTCTTTGACCCGTCGGCTTGTGAAAAGTTGCACGGCTCGAAAAAAGATCGGCTTATCCATAAAGTTCGCCTGCTTCATGCCGATTCCTGCATCGCGCCGGACACAGGCTTTGACAGAAAGGCCGGAATCCAGTATAATGATGTCAGCGTTCCCATTGAGTTGTCGAAGGCGATGAATAGGGACGCGCCAATTTCACGCACGGAGACACAAAATTCATCATGCCCAGGACACGACGCACCCCGGCGTCTGAGACCCCCGCCCAAGACGCGGCGCCGGTCGAGACGCCGCCGGTGGCCTCCGACGCGCCTTCTTCCGAGGACACCTCGCAGAACGCCGTCACGAATGACGCCGCCGCTCTGACCAGCCCGACTCAAGACGTTTCAACACAAGACGCCGCGCCTAAGCCCACCCGGCGGCGCGGCACACGCCGCGCCGAAGCCGCGCCGGACGTGGAAGCGCCCGCCGTTCCGGCCCCGGACGTTCCGGCGGCGGAGGCCGCGCCCGCGCGCCGTCGCGGACGGCGCACGGTCGCCCCGGAGACGCCCGTTTCGGCTGTGCCTGACTTGGAAGCCCCCGTGACCGAGCCGGCCGGGGAAGCCGCGCCCACGCGCCGTCGCGGGCGGCGAACCGGCGCGACTGAGACTCCTGACGTCCAGACGCCCACATCGCAGCCTCCCACCGCCGACGCGCCTGCCGCCCCGCGCCGTCGCGGGCGGCGCACGGCCGCCCCGGAAGCGCCTGTCTCCGAGACGCCGGACGCACCCGACTTGGAAGCCCCCGCGGCCGAAGCGCCCCCGGCCCCGCCGCGCCGGCGAGGGCGCACCCGCCAGGCCGAAACGCCGCCCGTCGAAGCGGCAGGCGCGGGAGCAGCCGAAGCGCCCGCATCCCCATCTCGCCGCCGTGGCCGGTCCCGTCAGGCCGAGGCGTCTGCCGCCGACCTGACGGAGACGCCGGTGCCCGAAGCCGCCGCGCCTCAACCTGAAGAAGTCATTACGGAAGTCATCACGGAAGTCATCGCCGAAGTCGCCGAAGGAACGCCCCAAGAGGAAGCCCGGCCATCACGGCGGCGCGGACGGCGGCGCAGCGAAGCGGCGGAAGTTTTGGACACGCCGCCCGCGCCTCCAGGTCTGGAGCTGCCCGATGTGGAAGCGCCCGTCGAGGCATCGGTTTCGGGTGAGGAGCCTGCCGACGAGGCTGAGGAGGCCAATGAGGCTGAGGAGGCCGACAAGCGCGGACGCCGCTCCCGCCGCTCCCGCCGCCGCCGGGGCGGGGCGGACGAGCCGACGACCGAGATGCTGGAAGCGGCGGGCGCGGGCCTGCTGCTCGACGACACCGCCGTCGAACCCGTCACGCCCGAAGAGGACGAGGACGACACCCTTCTCGCCTATCCGCCGCCCGCTCCGCCTGTCTACGTCGCGCCGCGCATCGTCCCGCCCGTCCTGCCGCCCGCCGACGAGTCTTCGGCCCCGCGCCTGACGGCTCAAGTCCGCCATGAAGGCCGGGGCCTGGCTCAGATCAGCGTCAACGGCCCCGTCAACAAGGAAGAACACGCGCCCTATTTCTTCTTCGTCAACGCCGAAACCGCTCCCGACGGTGAGACGGTCGAGGCGCAGATCCGCGAAGCGGCGGCAAACGGCATCCACCTGTTTTCAGGCGTCATGTACCTGCCGCTCAGGAACGCCTACGGCGACCGCTCGTTCGGCGCGATTGACGCCCTGGTCCAGCAGGTGCTGACGGCAGACCCGGACGGCTACCTTCTGCCGCGCCTCCAGTTTTTCCCGACCAACTACTGGGCGCGCACCCATTCCGACCAAATGGCCCGTTATGCGGGCGGCGAGGAGGGCGATGTTTCGCTCGCCTCGACCGAGTTCTGGGCGGACTGCGTGGATGCGCTCGATGCCCTGATCGCCCACTTCGCCGACCCGGCGACGCCCGGCGGCGCCCGCGTTTTGGGCTTCCATTTAGATCGAGGCGAGTGGTTCTACGACGCCGACGCGGGCTATGATCTTTCCCAGCCCAACACGATTGCCTTCGGGAACTGGCTCCACGCCAAGTACCAAGCCCTGCACGCCCTGCGCGCCGCCTGGCACGATGCTCAGTTGACCTGGGAGGAGGTCGTCGTCCCCTCCTGGCCGGGCCGAACGGCCGCGTTCAAAAAGACCGACACGCCTCTCTACTCAGCCCGCCGCGAGGGGCGCTGGCCGGACTACGCCCAGTATTCTTCCGAGCTGGTCGCCGGCATCATTGACGGCCTGGCCGAAGCCATCAAGACGCTCTCGCTCGGCCGGATGATCGTCGCCGCCTCCTACGGCTACACGCTGGAGTTCGCGGGCCGCAGCGATTCGGGCCACCTCGCTTTGGGCAAGCTGCTCCAGTCCCCGCACATTGACATCGTGGCCGGGCCGAACTCCTACGCCGGACGCGGCGCGGGCAGTCCCGCCGCCTTCCCCGCCCCCCTGGACTCGGTCGCCCTGCACGGCAAGCTGTGGCTGGTCGAGGACGACACCAAGACCTTCCTGGCCGACGCCGAGACCGAGGACACCTACAACCCCAAGATTGCATCCGGCGCGGACACCCAGGCCATCCACCAGCGCCACTTCGGCGCGGCCCTTGCCCACCGCGCGGGCGTCACCTGGATGGACCTGTGGGGCCAGGGCTGGCTCAACTCCCCCGACATCTGGCGTGAGCTGGGCGGCTTGGCCACACAGTCCGGGCGCTGGGGGCGGCTGGTCCCCAACCCCGCGCCTGCCCCTGATGTCGCCGTCCTGGTGGACGAGGCCTCGCTGCGCTACCTGAAGAACGATGCGAATGGGCTGGGGACCCACCTCGTGGGCCGGACGCGCGACCTGCTGCTGCGGGCGGGGGCGTCGGTCGGCTTCTACCTGCAAAGCGATGTCACGCGCCCGAACTTCCCCGACGCCAAGCTGTACCTGTTCCTGAACGCCCTGCGGCTGACGACCGAGGAGCGGACCGCCATCCGCGAGAAGCTGCAGAAGCCCGGCAAGACCCTGGCCTGGCTCTACGCGCCGGGCGTCTTCGACGAGAATGGCCCGTCTTCCGAAGATGTCGGCGAGGTCGTCGGGCTGGCCCTGCGCCCGCAGCCCTGGAACTCGCGCGGCGGCAGCCAGGCGACTGAGGCCAAGCACCCGATCACTGAGCGCATCCGGGGGGCGCGGAAGATCGGCCAGGAGGAGATTCTGAACCCCCTGTACGCCGTGTCCGACCCGCAGGCGACCGTCGTGGCCGAATACGTCTCTTCGGGCGCGACCTCGCTCGCCACGCGCGAACATAAGGGCGGCTGGAAATCAGTCTTCTTCGGCGACCCATACCTCACGACCGAACTCCTGCGCGGCCTGTACGCCTATGCCAACGTGCCCATTTACGACGGCCAGGACGACATCGTCTATGCCGGGGCGGACGGCTCGCTGACGATCCACGGCCCCTTCACGGGCCAGCGGACGGTCAGCCTGCCCCGCCGCGCCTCGGTCTACGATGTGTTTGACGACAAGATCATCGCCACCAACACCCGCTCCTTCCGCGCCTTTGTCCGCGCCCGTGCCACGCGCCTGTTCCTGTGGGGGGAGGGCCGCGAGCTGGCCGCCGCCACGGGCCTGGACCTTCCTGCCCCTACCGCCGAAGTAGCCGATGCGCCGCCCGTGTCCGAGCCGCCCCTCGTTTCGCCCCCGCCGCCCTCCTCTCGCCAGGCCGCGCCTCCTGCCCAGGCCGCCCCGCCCGTCGGCCTGCTGACGGAGTTGGACACGATCCCCGGCCTCATCCCCGGCCTGGACTCTGTCCCCGCGGACGCCGCCTCGACCATCGCCAGGCTTGAAGCTCAGGCCGTCACCCTGCCCGGTGATGAGGCCGACGCGGACGGCTCCGGCGGCGAAACTGCCGAGGGCGAAGAAGGCGGGGAGGGTGTCCCCGCCCGCCGCAGCCGCTGGCAGCGCCGCCGCGCCGCCGCCCGCGCCCGCCGCGACGCCGAGCGGGCCGCCAAGCACGCCGTCGGTGCCCCCGAATCCGGCGACGCCGCCAACCCCCCTGTGGACATCGCCACCCTTCTCCCCGGCCTCCCCCCGCGCCGGGCGCCCGCCCCCGCGCCCATTCCGGACGAGTTCCTCCTGGACGAGTCCCCGGTGGAAGCGTTCGCTGTGGACGTGACTGAAGACACTGAAATCGCCTTCGGCGAGCCGACCGAACCGGCCCCCGCCGACCGCGTGGCCGGCATCATCGCCGCTGACACCGCCGAAGACGACACCCAGGATATCCCCGCCCCCTTGATGGGCCGGGCCGATGACTTCGACGGGACGGACGACGAATAAACCGTAAATATCATGGAAGATCGGCAGCTAACACTGGAGGTGCCTCATGCCGCTGCCTGAGTTCCGGTCCGACGGCTGGCTGCCGGGAGGCCACCACCCGGCCACCTGGGACGAGATCGCCGCGCGCTTCGGCAGCGCACCGGGCAGCCGCCGCGCCGCCGTCCTGTCCGACCTTCTGCAATGGCGCGCCGCCGTGCGCGCCAAAGGCATGGGCGGCCGGCTCATCCTGGATGGCAGCTTCATTTCCGACAAAGCTGCGCCCGGTGATTTCGACTGCATTTTCGTGTACAATGTGACTAGCTTCCAAACGGTCTCGCAGGACTCGGAAGCACTGCTTCTGCTGGATAACACCCATTGTAAAGGACGCTACGGTGGGGATGTTTGGGCCTTTTCAGAAGAAGCCGTCCGCGAGTTTCCAGCCTTCTGCCGCATAGACGGCTTTGACCTGCACAAGCTGACCCGGCAACCGAAGGGCGTCGTGGAGGTGGACCTATGATTGAGAACAACACACAACTGGCCGCCACGCTTTTTCAGATGGAGAGCTTTGCCGACACCCTGGAGGGTATGCGCCGACACGCCCAGCAGACGGAGCCTTCCGTTTTTGCCGTTACGTCCGGTGGCTTCATCAACCTGCTGCGCGAGCGCATCGCCGAAGCCAAAGCGTATGTAGATGCGATCCCCGATGTGCCGCAGTCGGTGCCTCCAGGCAAAGGTAGTAGTGACAACAGCAATACCGTGTCTGACACTGTGAAGCCTAAAATCATGTCACAAGAAGCATTAGAAGCATTCGATCAGTATGTCCAATCTAAGGAACTTGGACACCGTTTCGTAGGTCAAAGTGACAGGTATCAGAACCACAAAGAAAAAGCAAACAAGTACATCAGTGAAGTTAAAAATCGCAAAAACACCTTATCGACGATGCCAGATGTTTACTTTGACATCATAGAGAGTCCTAAATTAGAGGCTCATGCTTTTTATAGCGACCAGTATGCATTTATTGGGCTTAATACCGGAACCATAGATCTGATTTATGACATGTTTTACAGGATGATGTCCCATCCGGATATTCTTCCGCACATCGGGATTGCCTCAGATGAAAACATCAACTCTGAACCTTTGTTTGATATGGTCCAGAATTCAAAACATCTTAACTCTCCAACACCAATCCCTGTTGACCCCCTCAGGAAGCAGGTCGCAGAAATACTTGCTGTGTTGGCAGTCAACTACACGGTATACCACGAGTTGGCTCATTTGAGGTTCGGCCATCTCAAATACGAAATGAGTGTTGATAAGCGTTCAAACATGAACGAAAAACAACAAGTTGGAACAGATGGGAACTCCTCTTTGACTAGCCAAGCTACTGAGATGAATGCTGACGCATTTGCCACTTCCGAAGGACTAGGATATATTTTTCGGTTGTCCCAACATTACCATTTGTTGCCACCACCACTAAATCAAGCCTTTGCCGCACCACGAGAGGCTTTGATCATTTGGTTTTTTGCCATCTACTCACTTTTTCGCCTGTTTGGAGAAGGCAACTATAGCCTGGAGAGTCTCGAAAAGCTGCCGCATCCTCCGCCACGGGTAAGACAAATGATGGTTATCCAAACTGTTCCTGCCTGGCTTCAAAGATACAAGCCTAGTTTGGATTACGAGGACTTTCTAGATGCATCCGTCGTGGTTGCACGTCTAGTGGAAGATGCTGTCGCAAAAATCACACATGGTATAGTAGATACAACAGGTATTGAAGAAGCTATAGACGAAAAGGCGATAGCACATGTAGAAAACTTAATGAGGCACTGGACTGAAATTCGCCCATTGATACTGCCTTACTCTCACGGGGAAGAACTGGCGCTGTAATTCTACACAGACCATCTAATACCTCGTTTCCCTAGCCTCGAATGTACCAAGTTGCCGAAGCCTTTTCATGCTGTTCCAGCAGGCCCGGCGCGGCCTGTTTATAGTCAATGGGCGGAGTAAGCAATTTGTCAAGCGATTTTGATTGATTTTGATCAATCTTGACCGATGCGTCAATCTTTAGCAGCCTTCCGCTGTGTGACTCACTTGCCTAGAGTACCGTAGGGGGGCGAACCTTGTGTTCGCCCTTTTCTTCGTCTGACACCTGGTACGTCTACAACGAGGTATAACGGGTATCAGGAACACAACAAGACCAGACGGGGCAGGGCTGGAATGATGTCGGGGAACGCTTGAATAACCCTCTCTCAAACGCAACACGGAAAGCGGGTCACTATGGAGGCTTTCTCGCAGCACGAGCGATCCGCCGCGCTGGAACGGATGGCGCGGGAGGGGGTGGACGTGTTCGTCATCGGCGGCGGCATTACGGGCGTGGCGGTCGCCCTGGACGCCGCTGCGCGCGGCTACCGGGTCGGGCTGGTCGAGAAGGCGGACTTCGCTTCGGGTGCCAGCAGCAAGTCCACCAAGCTCGTCCATGGCGGCCTCCGCTACCTGCCCCAGTTCGACTTTGGCCTGGTCCGCGAGGCCCTCGTCGAGCGCGGGCTGCTCTTCCGAAACGCGCCCTGGATCGTCCGCCCCCTCGCCTTCGTCCTGCCGCTCTACCGCTGGAACCGCCGCCCGCTCGGCGCGCCGTTCGTGCCGCCGTTCGGGCTGGGCCTGGACCTGATCGTCCAGGCCGGGCTGCTGCTCTACGACCTTTTGGCCGGGCGGCTCAACATCCGCCGCCACCACCGCCTGACGCTGGACGAGGCGCGGCGCGACGCCCCGGCCCTCAAAACCGAGGGAATGACCCATGCCTTCACCTACTATGACGGCCAGACGGACGACGCCCGCCTGACCCTCACGGTCCTGCGGACGGCAGTCCGGCAGGGCGCGCTCGCTGCCAACTACGCTGAAGCGACCGGCTTCGAGATCGCCGAGGGCCGGATCAGGTCGGTCCATCTGCGGGATACGCTCACGGGCCGGGCGTGGACGGTCCACGCGCGCCACGTCGTCAATGCCGCCGGGGTCTTCGCGCAGCAGGTGGAGGATCTGACCGGTCTGGAGTCCCAGCTTTCAGTCGCGCCGGCCAAAGGCATCCACCTAGTTTTTTCCCGCGACACGCTCCCGATGACCGATAAGGCGGTCGTCCTGCCCGAAACGGACGACGGTCGCCTGCTTTTCCTCCTCCCCTGGGGGAATCGAGTCCTTGTCGGCACGACCGACACGGAGGGCGGGGATGTAGATGACCCCGTCACGACGACCCAGGACGTCACCTACCTGCTCGACACCTGCAACCGCTACCTGCGCGTCCCCCTGGAGCGCCGGGACATCCTGGCGACCTACGCCGGTTTCCGCCCCCTGGTCAAGAGCAAGGGGGCTGACAAGTCCGTCTCGGCCAAGCTTTCGCGCTCCCATGCCGTCCTGGACGGACCGGCGGGCATGGTCTCAATTGTCGGCGGCAAGCTCACCACCTGGCGGCGGATGGCCGAAGACACGATGAACCATGTCGCGCGCCGCGACGGCAGCCCGCCTTCGGTCGTCACCCGCGCCCTGCCGCTGGACGGCAGCGCGGGCTGGCCCGGCGTCGCGCGCATCATCGCGAGCCGCGCCCTGGATCTGCCCTTGGACGTCCGTGCCCACCTGTGCGCGGCCTACGGCGGCAATCTGCGGCGCGTCCTGGCGCTGACGGAGGAAGACGCGCGGCTGGGGCGTCGGATTGTCCCCGATCTGCCGTACCTGCTGGCTGAGGTCGTCTACGCCTGCCGCCGCGAGATGGCGCTGATGCTGGACGATGTGCTGTCCCGGCGCACGCGGCTGGTTCTGGAGGATCGCCGGCAGGGGGAAGGGATCGCGCGCGAAGTGGCCGAAATCATGGCCGCCGAACTCGGCTGGGACGAGGCCGAAACCGCACGGCAAGTATTGGCCTATGGAGTCATTGTCCGGCACGAGTACCAAGAGCGGCAGGAGGACGACGGTTCCCGCCGTCCCGGCGATGCGATAGGGTTGGGAGTGCCCAAACCGAAGGGCGAGGACTGGTCGAATGCGACGGTGGAGACGGGGCGCAAGTAACTACATCATCAACGATTATGTCGAGAATATTCTGCTGACAGTGTTGGATTTCCAGATGCAAACGACTACTGTTGAGAAGGCTGCGAAACATTACAAAGATAGAGTCAAGTTCCAATTTAACGATTTTTCTGATCTGCAAAATTTGCTGACGAGATTTCCTAATGATAAAGAGGGCAATACACAGGTTGCTCAGTACCTTTCAGTCAAACTTTGACCGTGACATGGCCGGAAAAGTTAAAGGCATAGGGTTTGGGATTTACAAGTGGCTGGTTATGCGTCAGGGCGTCGAGACAATCAAGCCTGACATCTGGGTACATCGGTTCTTGAAGCAGGCTATCGGTCGTGACATGAGCGATGTTGAGACTGTCAAGATACTTGAAGCGGCGGCAGAACAGATTGGCATAAAAGCCTATGAACTTGATTGGCGCATCTGGGAAAGCCAAAGGAACGGCATACCCTGATGCTGGATACTGGTCCCCATGACCCGCCCCGTAATGATAGAAACTACTCTCGAAGACAGCGCATCAACACGGCTCGGAACGTGGAGTTATTGTGCGAGGTGTGCAACAGAAGCAAGGGCGACCGGATACAGTGAGCGCAGGAGCTAACCCAATGACCATTGAACTCACTCCTGAAGTAGAGAACGCCGTTGCGGAGCAGGCTCGGCGGGAGGGAACGACGCCGGAGCGGCTTGTTTCGGACAGCTTGCGGAACCTCTTTGTTGCGCCCCAGCCCACGCCGGACGAGATTTTGGGGCTGGCGGCTCAGGTGTACGCGGGGCTGTCCGAGCAGGAAGTCTCGGACGTGGAGAAAATCGCGCTTGACCGGAGCCATTTTGCCGGGTCGAGGCAACCCTTCTAATGCCGAAGTCTTTGTTGGACACGGATACGCTTTCGGCGGTCATCAAGCAGAACCCGACTGCGGTTTCGCATTCTCTGAGCTATCTAGCGACCTATGGAATGCTGACGTTCTCCCTCATCACACGCTATGAAGTCCTGCGCGGGCTGAAAGCCAAGAATGCACTGGTTCAAATCGCCGCATTCGAGAAGTTGTGCGCGGTCAGCGAAGTTTTGCCCCTGACGGATGCCGTGGTTCAGCGGGCGGCGGATATTTATGGCAACTTGCACCAACAGGGGCAGTTAATCGGGGAGGCGGATATTCTAATCGCCGCCACGGCAACAGAGAATGGGTTGATCTGCGTGACCAACAATGAGAACCACTTTAAGTGCATCCAAACCTGCTTCTTGACAACTGGCTCGAGCCATGACTGAAAAGGTCTGCCCGAACATCAAGCTGGGCATCTGCGGCGAGCACGGCGGCGAGCCGGCCTCCGTCGCCTTCTGCCACCAGATCGGCCTCAACTACGTCTCCTGCTCCCCCTACCGCGTCCCCATCGCCCGCCTCGCGGCGGCCCAGGCCAACCTCAAAGACGGCGGCAGCAACCGAGACCGCTAAGACCGAGGCATCACAAAAGGGCAGTCCAAATGGATAAGGTCCAGCTAACTTAAAGACCTACTAGAACCGCTTGATCGCCATCGCCACTTTGCCCATGATCGTTACGTCGGCGGCGAAGATCGGCTCGTAGTCCGGGTTCTCCGGCTGCAAGCGGACACCGTCCGCCTCGCGGTAGAACGTTTTCACCGTCGCTTCCTCGCCCAGCAGGGCGACTACGATGTCGCCGTCGCCCGCCGTGTTCTGACGACGGGCGACCACGATGTCGCCGTCCCCGATCCCCGCATCCCGCATCGAGTTCCCGTACACTTCCAGTGCGAACAGGTTGCGCCCGCTCTGATCGCCGCGCCGCAGGAGCGAGACCGGGATCGGCAGCATTTCCGGGCTGTGCGACTGCTCGGCCAGGATAGGGGCGCCGCCCGCGACGCGGCCCACGAGCGGGACGCAGACGGAGCGGCCCATCGTCAGCCGCTCGCCGCCTTCCATCAGGTCCAGCGACCGTTTGTAGCGGTCGCGCCGCAGGAAGCCTTTGGCTTCCAGACTGTCCAGGTGCTTCTTGACGGTGCAGGAGGAGCTGAGGCTGACCTGCGCGCCGATCTCCCGGACCGTGGGCGCGTGACCGCGCTGCTCGATGTGAGTGCGAATGACTTCAAGAATCTGCCGCTGCTTCTCAGTGAGTGATTGCATGATGATTCCTTTGGGATGAAAATGGAATAAAGGCCAATAGTGGCGAATAAGTGCGGTCTTGGAGATTATACCACGCAATCCCGGAACTTAGTCAAACTTTTGTTTGTTTTTTTCTGTGTATGGGCAGAATCTCGTTGACACTCTGCTACATCTTGTGTATAATGCAGGAGATGCAAACAATTGTTTGCATCCCGCGTCGTGTCAAGTGAGGAGAATAGACCATGGTTCCGTTGAGACTTGATGTGTGTGATGATCGCTCGCGCCCTGTGGGTGTCCGTTCCCGGCCCCAGCTCGTTCTGAAGGATTTGACGCAGGATTTGACGGCGGAGCGGCCCTCCCGCAATGCCGGTGTCCATGTCCGGCGCAGCCCCTTCTACCGACTGGAGAACGTCCTGCTGGCTGCCGCCGCCGTCGCTGTGCTTCTGTACTTCTTCTTCATCTTCGCCCTGTCGCTGGTCCACTCGGTCCAGCAAAGCTATGCCGGCTCGGCCCAGCCTTCCGTCGTGATGATCTCCAAGACCGTCGCGCGCGGAGACACGCTGACGAAGCTTGCCAGACGCTACGGCGACCCAAACGTCTATATTCTCGCGCGTGAAGAACAGATCGCGCGCGCCAATCACCTTGCGGGAACCACTCCTCTTGTTCCCGGCCAGCACCTTCGCATCCCCGTCACAAACCCCGCCGTTATCACCCAGATTGAACATCGTTATCACCGAAGTCTCGTCGCGCGGCGCTAGGCGATCTGTTGACGGCGCAAAGAAGCCCCCACCTCTTCATCAGAGGCGGGGGCTTTATTGGGCCATTCCCGAAGAGCGCCTTAAAGAGCGCCTACGCCCGCTCGGCCAGCGCAGGCCGCCGCGTCTTGTCCCGCTGGCAGCCGGGGCAGAGCGCCTCGCCATAGTTTCGGATCGAAAGCTCCTGCTGCGCTTTGGTCAGAGCCTTGCCGCAGCCGACGCAGGCGGGGGGACCGCTCACTGCTTCGGGTTTTGTCGCTTCGGGTTTTGTCGCTTCGGGTTTCGCCGAGGCGGCAGGTCTAGCCGTCCCTGCCAAGGGCTTGGGCGCGGCTTCCGCGTCGTCGCCGAACGGGTCATCCTCGGTCGCGTCCAGCAGACCTTCGCCGCCGATCAGTGCCTCGAAGTCATCTTCACCCGCGTCATCCACGGGAGCGGGCCGCGCTGGCTCAGGCCGTGCCGCCTCGCTGCGCGGTGCCTCGCTGCTCCGGGGCGCGTCGTTCCGTGACGCCTCCGGGCGGGCCTGCCCCGCGCCGCCCTCACGGCTGGGACGCTCGGTGGGAGGCGCGCTTGTCTCGCGCGGGGAGGTGATTTCGCGCGGGGGGGTGATTTCGCGCGGGGGGGTAAAACGGACTCCGTCGCCGTTCCCACCGGGCGGCGGGCCGCCGTAGCGATTGGAGCCGCCCCCGTTCGACCCGCCCCCGTAGCTGCCTCCGCCCCCGCCGCCAAAGCGTCCACCGCCCATCGGCTGCGGGCTGTCCGCGAAGCGGCCCCCGCCGGCCTCGTCCAGTTCGGGCGCGAACTGGGTCCCGAAGCCGCACAAAGCAAGGGCGCGGCCAACCGCCCCGGTTTCGCTTTTTTCAATGTAGTCGCCGAAGCCCTTGACGTCCTCTTTTTTGGTCCCCGTCGCCATCAGCTTGCCATCGGCATCGCAGATGCGGGCGCGGAAGATCGCGTACTGCTTCTCGTGGTTAATCTCGACGGCTTCCGTCTCGATGCTCCAGTCGGGGTGCTCCTCCCGGAACCAGACGATGCGCGCCGAGACCGGCAGATAAGTCCGGCCCCCCTGCACTTTGATGAGATGACGCTTGAAGTCGAAAGCCATTGTTCCAGTTCTCCTTAAACCAGGTCAGATCCTCGTCGTTTACTCGAAAAGATGTCACCCGCCCAAACCGGCGAACAGTTCCTGCGGCGCCCGCTGGGTGATGGGGACCCGGAAAGCCAGCGGGATGGACTGCAAATCCGCCCTCTGGTGGATCACCAGCGTCAGCGAGTCCAGGTGCGTCGCCTTCGAGTCGCGCAGGGTCAGTGTGATCTGCGGCAGGGCGCTGTCGCCATTGTTAGAACTCATAAAGACGGGCGCGGCGGCATCCACGCGGATGCTCACCGGGATCCGGTGCCGCCGGTAGAGCGGCGAGTCAGGCAGCGCGTTCCGCTTTCCTCCCGGCGACAGCGCTACACGGGCAAAGACCACGTCCGGCGGTCCGTTGTAGCTGAACGAACCGCCCGGCATGAACGTCTCCTGGTTCTGGACCGGCAGGATCACGGTGATGCCGCTCGGCGTTGTCGCCGTTTGGGGCTTCGTGACCGTGAGGAAGCCGAAGCCAATCACACGGACCAGGGTCAGGTCGTGGAAGGTTACTCTTTCCTCCATCTCATCGTATTGGCGCAGCCGACAGGTGATGAGGGCCTGCCGCTGGCGGGGTCGGTAGGGGGCAGCGCTCTCCTGGCCGATGATGTCTTGGCTGCCCCCGGCGTCGCCCATCCCCCACAGCGGGTTGTAAAGCTCCCAGCGCAGCGGGCCGGGGGGCTTGCTCTTGATCTGCACGGCGTAGCGGGAAACTGTGGGCGGGCCGTTCGTGCGGTCGAAGTAGGCGGCGGCCGACACCCGTACCCCTTGTACCTGCACCGTGTTGCGGTCCAGCCGTTTCACGGCGGGCGCCGAAGCGCCCGCCGCGCCGAGGCAGCAGGACAGGGCAGCGAGGGTAATCGCCCCGCAGAAGCGTGAATGGGCCACGGGCATTTTGGGCTTACTCCGATGTTGTCAGACCGCCATCGCCAGTTCCCCGGCGGCGTCGGCCTCCAGCGTCGCCGGCAGGCTCTCCACCGGGCCGACGGCGATCTCGCGGATGCGCGCCTCCATCTCCACCATCGTCTCGGGATGCTCTTCGAGGTACTGCTTGGCGTTCTCCCGGCCCTGGCCGATGCGCTGGTCGCCGTAGGTGAACCAGGAGCCGGACTTGTTCGCCAGTCCTAGTTCAATCGCCATGTCCAGAATTCCTCCTGAGCGGCTGATTCCCGTTCCGAACATGATGTCAAACTCGGCCTGGCGGAAGGGCGGGGCGACCTTGTTCTTGACCACCTTGACCTTGACGCGGTTGCCCACCATGTCCGTGCCCTGCTTCAAGGTCTCGACGCGCCGGATGTCCAGCCGCACGGACGCATAGAACTTCAGGGCCTTCCCGCCCGGCGTGGTTTCGGGGTTGCCGAACATGACGCCGATCTTCTCGCGGAGCTGGTTGATGAAGATGATGACGCAGCCCGTCTTGCTCACGCTGCCGGACAGCTTTCGCATGGCTTGGGACATCATGCGGGCCTGGAGGCCCATGTGGCTGTCGCCCATCTCGCCCTCGATCTCGGCCTTGGGCACCAGCGCGGCGACCGAGTCGATGACGATCATCGCAACGGCGCCCGAACGGACCAGGCCGTCCGTGATCTCCAGCGCCTCCTCGCCCGTGGAGGGCTGCGAGACGAGCAGGCTGTCGATGTCCACGCCCAGCCTGCGGGCGTACTCCGGGTCCAGGGCGTGCTCGGCGTCCACATACGCGCAGATGCCGCCCGTCTTCTGCGACTCGGCGACCAGGTGCAGGGCCAGCGTCGTCTTGCCCGACGATTCGGGGCCGTAGACCTCGGTGATGCGCCCCTTGGGGATGCCCCCGACGCCCAGCGCGATGTCCAGGGCGATGGAGCCGGTGGAAACGGCCTCCGTCACCAGCTTCTCGGCCTGTCCCAGCCGCATGATCGCGCCCTTGCCGAACTGTTTATCGATCTGCGCCAGCGCCAGTTCCAGTGCTTTTTCTTTGTCCAATGTCGGTCCCTCTCTCTACACATTATGTCAAACATATGTTCGTAAATCACTTTAATATACCATATTTAGGGCGGGAAGTCAATAAAATTCCCCCTATTTTTAGGGGCTTTTCATGCCAACAATTAGCAACGATACACCATTTCGTTAGAAGGCACCTTGACACAGCCACGGGCTTAGGCTATACTGACCCAGCCTCGAAGAACAGCAAAGGTCGGCTCGCCTAAAGGCGTCCCGGCAGGACGCGCGAAAATTTTACTGACGCCCTCGCGCGTACAACCTAAAACCTCCAGGAGGAGACCATTTGCGAAACTCGAAGACAGCCCGCACGGCCGGCTATCTGTCCATTGCTTTTCTTTTCTCTGCGACCGCACTTTCCTTTCCCTTTGCAGTCTTGGCGCAGGACGCGCACGCTCCCGGCCCGGCCGTCGTCCCCAGCGCCGGGATCGGCACGAACTCACCGACCCCCGTTTCCGATGCGCTCCTGACCCATACGCATACCGTCACCATCGTGGACGGCACCCAAGCGGCCCGGACTCTGGACACCAAGGCGCAGACCGTCGGCGACGCGCTGGCGGCGGCTGGCATTACCTTCGGCAAGGACGACCGCGTCGTTCCCCGTCCCGCCACGCTCCTTGCGGCGGGCCAGAAGATCGTCATCACCCGCGTCCACTTCGAGACCCAGACCGAAACCGCCGGAATCCCCTTCAAGACCGTGTTCAAGATGAGCCAGGACGTAGCCCCCGGTCAGGTCCGGTCCGGCCACCACGGCGCCCCGGGCGTCCTCGCCAGGATTTACAATGCCGGCTTCGTCAACGGCAAGCGCACCTGCCGCGATCTGGTCGCCACCCGCGTGGCGCGCGCGCCGCAGGATCAGGAGACACTGGCCGGCATCCGCGTCCGCGAGGCGCGCGCCCTGCCGTCCCGCTCCGGCGCCTACCGCCGGATGCAGTGTTTCAGCATGGTCGCGACGGGCTACTCGCCCTACGAGGGCAGCAGCGCGGGCCGCTGCGCGACGGGGATGCGGGCCGGCTACGGAGTCGTTGCCGTGGACCCGCGCCTGATTCCCCTCCGCTCCAAGCTCTACATTGAGGGCTACGGCTACGCCGTGGCGGGCGATACGGGTGGGGCAATTAAGGGCCGTCGCATTGACCTGGGCCACACCACGTTTCGGGAAGCGTCCAACGTGGGCCGCCGCCGCGTGACCGTCTGGCTGCTCTCGCCCGCGCGTTAAGTAGTGAGTGAAGAAAGCCCAGAAGAAGCCCCCCTAACCCCCAATTCTGGGGGACAAGACAGCCTGTATTTACCTCTGGCTCCCCCAGAATTGGGGGCAGGGGGGTGATCTGAGCATTTTCTTCACACGCGCTAAGAAGGCCCCCGATGCCGCTCCAAATCAGTCCCAACCGGCGTTTCCTCGTCCATGACGATGGGACGCCGTTTTTCTACCTCGGCGACACCGCTTGGGAACTGTTCCACCGGCTGACGCGCGAGGAGGCGGACTTCTTCCTCCAGACGCGCGCCGCGCAGGGGTTCACGGTCATCCAGGCCGTGATTCTTGCAGAATACGGAGGACTGACGGTTCCTAATGCCGAGGGCGGGTTGCCTCTGCACGAAAATGACCCCACACAGCCCCAAAAACTCTACTTCCGGCATGTAGACTGGATCGTGAACCGAGCCGCTGAACTTGGCCTTTACATCGGTATGCTGCCAAGTTGGGGGGACAAGGTGAATCAAAAATGGGGCGAGGGGCCGGAGATTCTCAAGCCCGAAAACGCCTTTGCCTTTGGAAAGTTCTTGGGCCGGCGCTACCAGGACAAGCCTCTAATCTGGATTATCGGCGGTGATCGGGTTCCCGAAAACGACACACACTATGAAACCTGGCGTCTGATGGTCAACGGCTTACGGATGGGAGACGGCGGCACACACCTGATGACGTTTCATCCGATGGGGGGACATTCCTCTTCCTCTTACTTTCACAGCGCGGAATGGCTGGACTTCAACATGATGCAGACCGGCCACAGCCGCAACAGCCCGAGCTACGACAAGATCGCCCATGATTATGGCCTGGTCCCGGTTAAACCTGTGCTGGACGGCGAACCAGGATACGAAGACCACCCCGAAAGCTTCGACCCCCAAAACGGCTACCTAAATGACTCTGACGCCCGCAAAGCCGCCTACTGGGCCGTCTTCGCCGGGGCCTGCGGTCACACCTATGGCTGCCACGACATCTGGCAGTTCTTGGACCCCGCTCGGTTCGCCCCCGTCAACGCCGCCCGGACGCCCTGGCGCGAGGCGCTGGAACTTCCCGGCGCGAACCAGATGCGCCACCTCCGCGCCCTGGTCGAGTCGCGCCCGTTTCTTTCCCGCATCCCCGACCAGTCGCTGCTCGTGTCCGACCCCGGCGAGGGCGGCGACCACGTTCAGGCGACGCGCGATGCCGACGGCGGCTACGCCTTCGTCTACTCGGCCTCCGGGCTGCCGTTCACCCTCGACCTGACAACGCTGAAAGGGGAGCCTCTCGCCGCTTGGTGGTTCGACCCGCGCACCGCCGGTGCCGTCCCCGTCGGACGGGTGGAGCAGACAGTGTCAGAGACTTTCACGCCGCCGAGCTGTGGCCCCGGCTGTGACTGGGTGCTGGTCGTGGATGACGCTTCTCAGGGTTTCCCGGCGCCGGGCAAGGCCGCCCGCCAGCGGGTACAATAGGGGCATGAACCTGTCCAGCCCCGCCGCCGTCGCCGCCCTGCTCAGGCGGCACGATCTGCACCCCCGCCGCCGCTTCGGGCAGAACTTTCTGGTAGACGCCAATACACTGGCGAAGATCGTCACGGCGGGCGGACTCGGGCCGGGCGACGCGACCCTGGAGATCGGCGCAGGGCTGGGCGTCCTGACGCGCGCTCTGGCCGAGGCCGTGGGCGAGTCGGGTCGGGTCGTCGCACTGGAGATTGACCAGGACCTGCTGCCCGCCCTGGGGGAAACGGTCGGCGAGCTGCCGCAGGTCCAGATCGTCCCCGGCGATGCCATGGCGCTGGACTGGCCCGCCTTTCTGGACGCGCACTTCGCAGGCGCGGACAACGGTCCTAGTGTCTCCGTCGTCGCCAACATCCCCTACAACATCACCTCGCCGCTCCTGACGACCCTTTTGGACCAGCGGGGCCGCTTCGCCCGGATCGTGCTGCTCGTCCAGAAAGAAGTCGCCGCCCGGCTCGGCGCCCCGCCCGGAACCCCCGATTACAGCGCGCTGGGCGTCTTCACCCAGTTCCACGCCCAGGTCGAGACCATCGGCATCGTCTCGCGGCGGGTCTTCTTCCCGCCCCCCGACGTGGACAGCGCCATTGTCCGCCTGACCCCCCACGCCGCCCCGCCCGTCGCCGTCCCCGATGAAGGCTTGTTCTTCGCCGTCGTCCGCGCCGCCTTCGGCCAGCGCCGCAAAGCCCTCCTCAACGCCCTGAGCGGCGACCCCGCCCTGGGCTGGAGCCGGGAGCAGGCCGCCGCCGCCCTCGCCGCCGCCGCCATTGATCCGGGCTGCCGGGGCGAAACGCTCAGTCTGGAAGAGTTCGCGCGTCTGGCCCATCCGTGGCCCTCTTCTGCCTAAACGGGAATTTACTCGCCTATGATGGGGGGCAGGTTCGCCACCAGCCGAGCCGTTTCGATGCTGACGGTGACGACTCTTCGTACCAGGCGCACGATGTATTCCGGCTCGTCCGCCCGGTTCGGGTCGGTGACGATCCCGCTGCGCTTGTCTGTGCCGACCTGGTACTGGTCCAGCACCCATTCCAGCGCGCTCCGGTTGCCCAGCCTGTAGTCGAAGGCTTCCGGGGGGATGCCGCCCAGCGTCAGCGCCTCGTTCACGACGACCGCCGTCTTTTCTTTGTTGAGCCGCATCTTGACGACGCGCCACGAAAACGGCACGTCCTTGTTGACGATCTGTTCCAGTGGGTATTCCTTTGCCTGCTCATAGCCGACGTGCAGGGCGGCCAGCGCGGCCCCGGCGAGGGCGAAGGCGCGAAAGGCAGACCCCGGCACTGGAAGTGCCGGGCTACTCTCTAATGAAAGTCGCTCCGCGACTGAGGAACTGCTGACGCTGACTGGTTCCGTAGTGCCGGAGGCACTTTCACTCCCGAGTAGCCCGGCACTTCCAGTGCCGGGGGCGTCCACCAGCGGGATACGCGGCAGTTCGCGCTTGAGGTTTTCCTTGTATCGCTCCCGGTACTGCGGCGAGTGCAGCAGGCCGTAAACGTAGTGGAAGATGTCCCGCTTGGTCACATCCGGCCCGTACTTCGCCTGGAACTGCCCCAGCGCCCAGTCCGTGATGTTATCGCGCCGGAGTTTGCCGTCGAGGGCGTAGGTGTAGAGAGGGAAGCACTGGCTATCGCCCGTCAGGTGTAGGTCAGGAATGCAATTGGTCGCCAGAATATGAAACGGCTTGCTGCTCATTCCACCACTGCAAATTACTACATTTTCTTCTGTTGATGCAAGCGGCAGTGTCTTATCAAATGCGCCGGGCCGATCTACAAGCAGCCCATTATAGTATAGCCACTGCTTGTCAAAAGGGCGATACATCGCAGAGCGCAAGTGCTTGTCGTTCAAGTCACCGCGCTTTTCGCGGCGAAGCTCATTTTTGAGATGTTCGCTCCACTTGATCTTGCTGTAGTCAAGAAAGGCATCCACTTCAATGGGACGCTTGGCCTGAACCCAACGCTCAACCTCATCATTGAAGTGGCTGAGGAAGCCTGCCACACGCTTTTCCAGGACTGACTTGTTGTAATCGTAGACAATGCTGTCGCGGTTAGTGGAAACGCCCAGCGAGTACGTCTTGAAAATGGCCTGCACTTCGCCGCTTTTGGAGGCTTTGGCCTCTTTGGAGGCAATCGGCAGGAAGTCCTCAAAATCCGCTTGCAAGCCATCCGTCAGCCAGGCATTCTTGATGTTTGGTTGTAGGGTGATCCAGGGAACTGCTGTCAAAGATCGGCTACCTTACAGGTAGCCGATCTTTGACAACTTTGTCCAATTTTCCGGCACACGATAGTATTTCAAGAACTTTTCTGCGCCTGCCTTGCGGATGGCGATAGTAATACCAACTCCGACCTGGATGCCGAAGACGTTGTGCGTCGTGCCGGAAAGCTTTGGGTTCTTGCGGACGTTGCCATGCAGGTCCAGATGGTAAATCTGCGTGAAGTCTTGGAGCAGATGCTTCCGCATCCCGTCAAAGGCGATCTGGTCTACAAAGGAGTTATTGGTGACGAAGCAGACGATGCCGTCCTGGCCTTGCAGCCGGTCCGCCGCCCAGCGGAAGAACCGGACATAGGCGTCGTAAAGCTTCGTGTTCAGCGTCGCCTTTGAGTCTTTGGTGTAGGTCTCCCGGATGCGGGCATCCACAACGGGATACTTGCGGTTCTTGTTGTTGTCGTTCTCATTCTGCTGGCCCACGTTGTACGGCGGGTTGCCGATGATGACCGTAATCGCCGCATCCTGCTCCCGCTGCACCCGCTCCGTGTTCGCTTCGGCGAACATCGCGAGCTGCTTCCCCTGGGCCAAGTCCAGCGTGTCCACGAAGCAGAGGCCGGGGAAGGTCTCGTACCGGCCTTGCAGGTCGAAATAGGCGTGTTCCAGGTTCAGCGAGGCCACATAGTAGGGCAGCAGCATGACCTCGTTGGCGAACAGTTCCTCCCGATACTTGCGCGTCCGGTCCAGCGGTGAGATGCGCCGCAGGAGGTTCACCAGGAAGTTACCCGTGCCGGTACAGGGGTCCAGGATCGTCACGCCCGGAGCCGAAAGGGACGTGCCGAACTCCGTCTTCAACACCTCCTCGACGCTGGCGCACATGAAGTCCACGATGGGCTGCGGGGTGTAGACGATGCCGTGCGTGTCCGCCGTGGCCGTGCTGAAGTTCTGAAAGAACCGCTCGTAGACGGTGTTCAGGAAGCCCTGCTTCTCGGAAAATTCCGTGATCGTTCGGGCCGTGTTCTCGATGGCCGCGTAGAAGTAGTCCAGGCGCTTCAGGAACGCCTCGCGGCTGAACGACTGGGAAGTCAGAGCGGCGATGACCTTTTCGATCTCCCCGGCGATGACGTTGCGCCGGGTGAACTCCGGGTTGTCGAAGACGTTCCGAAACAGCCGCTCGGTGAGCAGGTGCTGGACCAGCATTTCCTCGACCTGGGCGCGGCTGACCTGGGGATTGAGCGACGTGCGGCACAACTCGAAGAACGCGGCGAAGGCGGCGATAAAGGGCGGATTGTCCTGTTGGGCGGCCTCGATGATGGACAGCAGCGCCTTCGCCAGCGTGGGAATCTGTTCGCGGAACTCGACCTCGGCCCGGTGGAACTCCTCGATCTCGGCGGGGGTGTGGTTGAAGTAGCGCGTCAGCAGATCGGCCAGCGCGTCCCGCCGGGTCAGGTCAACGTCCAGGACGCGCTGCTTGTTCTGATACAGGACGGCGCGGCGGGTGTCCTCAAAGATGATGTTGCTGAGGTCGTAGCCGAGCTTGATCTTGCCCCGGATTTCGGCTTCCAGATCGTCCTGGGTGTCTTTGGCTTCCCAGTAGCCGCGCGGGATGCGGAAATTGTCCAGCAGGGTGGCGTCGGGCCGCTTGCGGCTTCCGGCCAGCGTGTGTTCTTCCACGAGGGTCCAGCCCGACGGCTCGGCAGACCGGGCGAATGTTTCGAGCAGGGAGCGGAAGGCGGCGCGCACCCCCTGTTCCTGGGTGACGCCCAGGCTGCCGTAATTGGCGAGCGCGGCGTAGTAGTTGTCCAGCGTGGGGTTGGGCGTGGAGACGATCTGCATAGCAGTTTATTATACAGCGGAAACAGACGAAGGGCAACCGCCCCCCCAGCCCGCCCTTGCAATCCGTCCGGGTTGGCGTTATAATGAACGCATGGCCCTGATCCCGGTTGTCGGTCGCAAGACCTGGAAGATGCGCGCACTCCTCGGCGCGCTGTACCTGGTGCTGACGCTGGGCGCGGTCACGATGGTCTACCCCTTCCTCGTCATGCTCGGCGCCTCCGTCGAGTCCCAGTACGAGAAAACCAGCTACGATCTGATCCCCCGCTATCTGCACTCGGACACTGCCCTGTTCGGCAAGTACGCCGAAGACAAGTACCGGGGCGACCTTGTCCAGATCAATGCGACTTATGGGACGAATTACGTCGGCTTGCAGGATGTCGTGCCGCCGCAGGACACGGCCGGGGTGCGCGATTGGGACCAATTTGCCGCCGCGTTGCCCGACCGCTACAAAACTGCCGGCTTCGGCGGCGTGGCGGCGGCCTTCAGCCCCAGCCCGCTCCTGGATCGCTACCATCAGTTCCTGCGCGACCACTTCCACGGCGACATCCGCGCGCTGGACCGGGCTTACGCCCAGGAAGACGAAGACTTTCTGACCGTCTTCCCGCCGTTCGAGCAGCCCGCCAAGCACAACTGGACCCCAGACAACGGCGTCAAGTACCAAGATTGGAAGGCGTTCGAGGCGACCCTGGCCGCAAATTATTTCGTCATCGTTGGCGCGGACCCGCTGTATCAGAAGTGGCTGAAGGAAGAAGCGTATCCCAGCCTCGACGCGCTGGGCAAAGCGTGGGGCATGAAGGCCAAAACGTATGGGGCGTTGACGCTTCCGGCCCGGCCCGAAGGCAATGCAGCGGAGCGCAGGGATTGGGAGACGTTCGTCCGCACCAAACTGCCGTTCCGGGACATCGTCGTCGGCCCGTCCGCCCAGGCCGCATACCAGGCATTTCTGCAAACGCGGTACAAGGGCAGCCTTGCCGATTACAACCGGAAGCACGGTGCCCAGGCGGCCTCCTTCGCCGCGCTGACGCTGCCGGACCCGGAGACCATCCCCTCCCAGGGGCCGCCGCTGCTGGACTGGATTGATTTCCTCAAAGTCGCCCCGGTCACTGCCTTGTCCGCCGACACGCCTGAGACACGCTGGCGGGGGCAGGCGGGAATGGGTCAGACTCTCCCCGTTCAAGCATCGGACTGGGCCTATGTCCAGGCACACACCGGCGCGTTGCGGCGGGACTACATGGCGCGCAATTACAGCCTAGTCATGCAGTATGTCCTGCTGCACGGGCGGGCCGTGTGGGTCACGGTCATCTTCTGCCTGCTGGCGATTTTATCCACGCTGCTGGTCAACCCGCTCTGCGCTTACGCCCTTTCGCGGTATAATCTCTCCTATGGGAACGCCGTGCTGCTGTTCCTGCTGGCGACGATGTCGTTTCCAGGGGAAATCTCACTGATCCAGAACTTCCTGCTCTTGAAGCAGTTCAGCCTGCTGAACACCTATGCCGCTCTGATCCTGCCCGGCGCGGCCAGCGGCTACTCGATCTTTCTGATGAAGGGCTTCTTCGACAGCCTGCCGCGCGAGCTGTACGAGGCGGGCACCATTGACGGGGCGACCGAGCTGCGGATGTTCTGGACCATCACGCTGCCCCTGAGCCGTCCGATCTTCGCCTACATCAGCTTCATCGCTTTCACGACCGCCTACGGCGGCTTCCTGTACGCCATGACGATCTGCCAGGACCACAATATGTGGACGCTGATGGTCTGGCTTTACGAGTTGCAGTCGAGCGGGGCGCCGATGTATGTGATGATGGCTGCCCTGACCCTGGCCGCCGTGCCGACCTTGTTCGCCTTTCTCCTGGCTCAGAACGTAATCATGAAGGGCGTGATCCTGCCCTCCTTCAAATAACTATGCAAATCGCCTACGATGACGACCCCGAATACGCCTCCCTCCGTGCCACGCACCAGGAGCAGCACGGCCTGACCATCGCCTACATCAAAAAGCGGGTGGGGGAGGGGGCGGAGTACGCCAATGATGTCGCCCGCGCCGTGCTGTCCGAGCAGGGCGGCTACTACCAGCTCGCCGAAATGCCCGAAGAGTTCGCGGGCGCGCTGGGCGCGGGGGTCTCGCACCGCCTGATCGCCCCGCCCGAAGCCTGGGAGACGCTGCGGCAGGTGCAGGCGTTGGTGGAGGCGATCCGTCTGGGGACCCAGCCCGTCCGGTCCGTCTCGCTCTACGCGCTCTACGCCGGGGGCAGCCTGCGGATGCGGCGGCGGATGTTCGTCTTCGACCAGCGCCCCGGCGAGGCCCCGTTCGCCCATGGCGCCTGGCAGCCCCAGACCCTCCCGCGCTTCTTCAAGCTGCGCCTGGACTGCGGCGACGCGCCCGCCGATCTGGGACTGACACTCGGGTTGACGCAGGGCGTCCTCTTCTTCCTCGCCCCACAGGGTCGCGACGACGGCCGCTCCCTGCTCGCCACCCTCGCCCGCACCCCGGCCACCCAAGATTTGGGTGCCCGCCCCACGCCAACGCGGATGAACTGACTCAGTTGCGGATCGGCTCGACGCCTTCATTCAGAATGTCCAGGTAGCGGCCATAGACGAATAGGCGATGGCGTGGGCGTCCGGTCAACTCCCGCGCGATGCCAAGCGCTTGCAGATGCTGTAGCGCCGTGGCGACCGTAGGGGGGGCTAGTTGAAGCTCATCTGCGGACCTGACGATGGAAAGCAGGGGCCTGGATTGCAAATGGCCGAAGACGCGCAAGGCGGAGGCCGCCCCGCGCCCGAGCGTTTCCACGCGCGCCCGGTCGTCGGCGAACAACTCCAAGATCGCCCGCGTCGTCCGTGCCCCTGCCTCGGCGGTTTCCCGAACGCCCTCCAAGAAGAAGCGCAGCCATTCCTCCCAGTCTCCGGTATCCCGCATCCGCTGCAAAAGGTCATAGTATGCCTCACGGTTCGTCTTCAGATACAGGCTGAGGTAAAGCAGCGGCTCGGTCATCGCTCCTTCCGCACACAGCAGCAGAGTGATGAGCAGGCGGCCCACGCGCCCGTTGCCGTCGAGGAACGGATGGATGGACTCGAACTGGACATGGGCCAGGGCCGCCTTAATCAGCGTTGGTGTCTTCACCGGGTCATCGTGCAGGAACTTTTCCAGCGCCCCCAGACACTCCATGACCTTTTCGGGCGGCGGAGGAACATAGCGAGCGTTTCCGGGGCGGGAGCCGCCGATCCAATTCTGCGACCGCCGAAACTCCCCCGGCGATTTGTGACTGCCGCGCCCGTTCGACAGCAATATTTCGTGGATTTCGCGAATTAAACGCAGCGAAAGCGGGAAGCCCTCGCGGATGCGCCTCAGCCCATGTTCCATCGCGGCGACGTAGCTGGAGACCTCCTGCACGTCATCAATGGGAACGCCGGGCGCTTCCTGGTTCTCGTAGAGCAGCAAGTCGGAAAAAGAAGACTGGGTGCCTTCGATCTGCGAGGACAGCAGGGCCTCTTTACGGATGTAGGAATATAGGAAAAGGCGCGTGTCGGGCAGCAGCGTCCCAATGCCGTCCAGCCGCCCCAGTGCTCGATTCGCTTGCTCCATGAGGTCCTGCAAAGTATCACCGAGTTCCAGGGGAGGTTCAGGAGGTAGCGGAGCGGGGACAAAGGCGCGGAACGGCTCTGGTGAGGTAGAACTGAGGAGATATTGACCAGACTGTCTTTCCATAGAAGCCTCCTAACGAAAAGTTACTTTCGTTAGCATACCCTCTACGAAAAGATAATGCAATATGTTTTCGTTATTTTCATGCCAGCCCGATTTCCGCCTCCACCAATCGCTGATGGGCGAGGCCGCGCAGGGCGATCTGCGCCTGAGTGAGCTTGGCGGGGGCGGTGACGGGGCACGACACGCGCAGGGTCAGCTTGGCGGCGTCCATCGCGCCCAGGCCCTGGACGCTCGGCGGCTCGGCGAAGCCCAGATCGGCCTGCGCGTGGGCGAGTTCTTCCCCAGCCTTGTTGATGATGTCGGTCGCCTTGCCCACGTCGGCGGCGGCGGCGATGCCGATCTCGACGAAGGAAGCGACCGCGCCCCGGCTCTGGTTGCAGACCTGGGTGATGTCGCCGTTGGAGAGGATGTACAGCCTGCCCATGTCGTCGCGGATGCGCGTGGTTCGCAGACCGACTTCCTCCACCGTGCCCGTAACGGCCCCGACCGTGACGTAGTCGCCGACGCCGTACTGGTTTTCCAGCAGGATGAAGAAGCCGGAGATCATGTCCTTGACCAGCTTCTGTGCGCCGAATCCGACGGCCAGGCCGGCGACGCTGGCCGTGGTCAGCAGGGGGATGGGGTCCAGGCGCAGCGCGCGCAGCAGCATGATGCCGAAGACGAACGTCAGGATGTAGCTGAGGGAGCTGTTGACCAGACTCGCCAGGGTCTTGATGCGCGACGCCTGGGCCGGGTCTACTTTCTTCTCGCCCTGACGCAAGGCGGGCCACAGGACGCGGTCCACGAGCCGGCGTAGGATAAAGCGCAGCAGGAGGTAGAGGAGGACGATCTTGGCGACATCGGCCAGCACCATCCAAGAGGCGTCCCCCTCCCAGAAGTTGCGGTCAAAGGGCGTCCCGACGAGCGGATGCGGCGAGGGGGGCGGGGCGGCAGGCAATGTGGGAGCAGGCATGGCTGCCCCCATTGTAGCACAAGGAAGCGGGCATTGTAAATCGGGTCACGATTTCACATCCAAATAGCTCGGCGTATCCGGCAGGAAGCCCAGCGGCTTGGTCCCTTCGCGGCTCGGCGTGGTTCGATAAGCGCCGCGCGCCTTCTTCTGCTGGTTCAGCTCGTTCATCTCGCGCATGATCCGGCCCACCTTGCGGTAGAGAAGTTTTTGTGCCATTTTATCCGCGTCCTGGATGCGCGTCACGACCGAAACCAGAGTCGGATCGGCGGCAAGGACGCTGCGCGCATCCTTCATGCTCTCGATCACCGTCCGCTTCGCCGCCAGGATGCGGTCGAAGGCGAACATATCATCACATTCCAGCGCTTGGATCTGCTCGCGGCTGAGATCCAGGAGGTATCCGAACTTGGCCCGTTCGGTGTTGCCCGTGGCGATAGACATCTGGCGGACTCCTCTCGTCATTTCGTCAAGCCGCGCTCAATATTTCGTCAAGCCGCGCTCAGTTCGCGCGCCCCCGCCTTGCCGGCCTGGCACTGGTGGTCCACTTCGACCCAGGCTTCGCGCAGTTCGCGCAGGGCCTCGATCGCCTGCTCTACCCGCTCCGGCTTGTCATGGATGTTGGCATCGGTCAGGGCGTCGAAGAGGCCGGCGTAGAGGCTGTTCAGATGCTGGGCAACCGCGCCGCCGGCCTCGAAGTCCAGCGTGTCGCGGAGGTGGGCGATGATGTCCTGTGCTTTGCCAATGAACAAAGTCTGCTGATCGTACTGGCGGACGCGCATGGCGGGCAGCGCCTGGCTGAGAAAACGGATCGCGCCGTCATAGAGCATGACGACCATCCGGGTAGGCGTCGCCGTCTCGACCGAGTTCTGCCGGTACTGTGCGTAAGGGTTGGGGAGGCTCATCGTTGTCCTTATGTGTCGTGCTGGTCGTGTGTCGTGTTATGTATCGTGTTAGGCGGCACTCAGCCTAGCTTCGGGCTGGAAGAGCTGGAAGACGTCGTACTGCCGATCGCAGCGGCGAAGGCGCTCCCTTGAGATTGCAGCGCGCTCACCCTGGTCTCCATTTGGCTGAACATCTGTGTCAGGTAGTCTTTGTAGCTGCTGATTTGGTCCTGGATTCTTTGGATCTGGTCCTGCGTGTCGGAAATCTGCGAGTTCAGGCTGTGTTCCGCCCCGATGACAGACCCATTGATTGGGTCCAGAATCTGGGTTAACGTCCGGCCCAGGCTCTCCGCGACGCCGTGCGTGACAGCCGCATGGCCGGTGACGCCGCCGGAGGTGGAAGCGGCGGTGGCTGCCACCAGGAGCTGCAAGCCTTCGGTGTGCGCGTTCCCGGCGTTGCCGGTCAGCGTGCGCCCGGTTCCGGTCGCCGGTTCGCCGTTGATCGTGCCCTGCACGTCCACGCCGGACTGCACGGTCAGCGCCGGGCCGATGCCGGAATTGCCCCCTGACGCGGTGCTGTCCGAGCTGACGGAGAAGCCGGTGCCGGACCCATAGCGGTTGGAGGCGAGGACAAGGTGGTTGCCGGAGTCAATGCGGGCGTAAATCTGGCTGTTCAGGCTGCTCGTGTTGTTGATCAGGCGAGCAGTATCCTGCAAAGTGCTGCCGGTCGGCAGTGTCAGCGTGACCCCGGCTGAGAACAGCGACCCGCCAAAGGTCAGCGTTTCCGGCGCGGCGCTGGGGCCTGTCCCTGCCGTCCCGGCGCCGCCGCTGGTTTGCGTGGCCGGCTGGGTGACGGTTACGCCGTAACCCGTGCCGGACGTGGCCGTGGTCTTCGGACCGGCGGCGACAAACTGGATGTCACTGCTGTCCGTCGCCCCCGAGGTGCTGAAAAGGTTCGCGACGTTCTGGGAGTTCGATTGCAGGGCCTGCGTCAGCACGCCTGAGTCGACGTTCAGATGGCCGTTCTGATCCAGAGTGACGCCGATGGACTCCAGAGTTGTTTTGCCGGAAACAGCCGTGAGTGCCTGCGAGAGCTGATCCTGAATCTGGCTGAGGGTGGTGTTCCCGAACAGCGGCGCGGTGGTGCCGGCGACTCCAGCCTTCGTGTTGGTCGGGGGCGTAAACTTGTTTTGGGAGGTGACGAAGTCCTGGATGGCATTGTAAGCGCTGGTGAAGGTGCTGACGGTCTGTACGATGGCGTCGGTGTTCTGCGAGACGCTGAGACTGGTGGTGCCGGGGGCGGCGGGTGTGCCGGAAAGCAGCTTGACCGTCGCGCCGGGGATGATGTCGTTGACCGTGTTCGAGGACCGGGTTAGGTCCAGGCCGTCGAGGTTGAACTTGGCATCCTGGGCGGTGGTCACCACCCGGGTAAAAGAGTTTTGCAGTACGCCGAGCGTCCCCAGCAGGCCGTTGGGGTCCGTGAACGCTGGCGGGACGCCTGTTGACGGGCTGCCGCTCGCGATCACGGCGGTGCCCAGCGCGCCTTGATCGGTCGTTCCTCCGGTCCAGTTGTGCAGGCCCGTGGTCGTCGCCGTGAGGGCGCTGCCCGAGGCGTCCGTCAGCACCAAGGAGCCGCCGCTGACGGTGGCCGTGATGCCGGAATTGCCGGGCGTGGCCTGGAGGGCGGTATTCAGCTGGGCCAGGGTGTTCGCGTGGCCCGTCAAAGAGACCGCCTGGCCGTTGACCGTCAACGCGCCGGAAAAGGTGTCCGAGGCCAGGAGCGAATTCCCTGAAGCCGCGGCCGTGCTGGCAACGGCGGCGGTGGCGTTGCTGTTGACGATTTGGAGCTGGTGAATGCGGTACAGGTTCCCGTTGACGTCGGGCAGGGTGACGACTTCGGCGGTGATGCCGGGGACGCCGGCCTGGTTGATGGCGTTCGCCACATCCGCAAGAGAGGCGGTGTTCAGGTCCAGGGTCGAGCCTGCGGGCGGCACTGTCGCCGAGCCGCCGACGCCGTTGGAGATTTGGAACGAGCCAACGGGCGCCTGACCTGCGGCGATGCCGAGCAGGGTGCCGACGGACTGCGTCGCGCTGCCCAGCGTCAGCGAGGCCGCCCCGGCCAGCGCCGCGCCGTTCTGCGTGCTGCTGATGCTCTGGCGGATGCCGGCAGCGCTGCTGCTGAGTACCCCCAAGCCGCTCAGAATGCCGCCTGCGGTGTCCGAGGCCGCGATGGTGTTCGCCGCGCCGGGCTGGTTGCTGGTCAGCGTGAGCCGGAAGTCGTTGGGGCCGACGTTCACGACCGTCGCGGAGACGCCCGCGTGAGCGGCGTTGATCTTCACGGAAATGTCCGTCAGGGCGTCGCTGCTGCTGACAGAGATCGTCTTTCCATTGAGCGTGAAGCTGCCGGGCCGGCCCAGTGCGGCGCTGCCGCTGGCGACCGAAGCCGACACGACTTTCTGCGCCTGTGCGACCTGCGTCACGGAAAGGCTGTGGTCGCCAAGGGTGGCGCCCGGCAGCGTCGTGATGCTGGCGACGGCGGTGTTGGAAGATAAAGAGGTGGCCGCGCTGAACGTGGCCGGCGAGTTTAAAGTGTCGGCGGCGCTTTGCAGCGAGGACAGGCTGGAGTTAAACTGCTGCCAGGACGCCAACTGCCCGTTGTAGCCGTCATCCTTGCCCTGGAGCAGAGTGATCGGTTTCTGCGCGACGGTGGTGAGCTGGGCGATGATGCTGGAACTATCTATGCCGGACGCGAGGCCGGAAAAATTGACGGCGGTCATGTTGGTGTCTCTCCTGCGTTACTCACAGTATCGGCGGACGCCGCCGCTTTCCTCAGCAGAAAAAGCAGGGGCACAAGAAAAAGCAGGGGCAAAAAAGGGAGCCGCCGGAGCGGCTCCCTGGGAAGCAGAGAGGGAAACGAAGCGCCGGGATTACTGCAGGAGCTTCAGGATCGCCTGCGGGGCCTGGTTGGCCTGGGCCAGCGCGGACGTGCCGGCCTGCACCAGGATCTGATTCTTCGTGAAGTTGACGATCTCCGAAGACAGGTCCGTGTCGCGGATGGTGCTCTCCGAGGCGTCCGTGTTCTGCTGCGCGACGGCCAGGCTGCGGACGTTGGACTCCAGTTCGCTGCTCTGGATGGCGCCCAGGCTGCCACGGGTATCCGAGATGTCTGAGATCGCCTTGTCCACGATGGCGAGCGCCTTCTGCGCGTTGTCGCCGGTCGTGTCCGTCGCGTCGGCGACGTTCAGGGCGGGCGTCCCCGTGCCGCCGAGCTGGCTCAGGCTGGCGCCGGTCAGCGTGCCCGCCGTGCCGTCCGCCTTGGTGTAGGCCGTGGCCACGCCGACGTCGGCGGAGTGCGTGCTCTTGATGTCTACCTTGACGGTCTGGCCGCCGTTGGCGCCGACCTGGAACAGCAGCGGGCCGCTGTTGGTGATGGGGCCTGCCGCCGGGGCGGTCGCCGAGGCCGAGCCGTCGAGCAGGTTCTTGTTGTTGAACTGGGTCGTCGAAGCGATCCGGTCAATGCTGTTGACAGCCTGTGCGATCGCCTTCTGGTCGGCCGTGCGGGCGGCGGTGTCGTTGGCGCCGACGTTGGCGGCGTGGACGACGAGCTGGCGGATGTTGATCAGCAGCGTGTGGACTTCGTTCAGCGCGCCCTCAGCCGTCTTCACGACGTTGATGGCGTCGTTGGTGTTGCGAGTGGCCTGGGTCAAGCCGGCGGACTGGGCGCGCAGGCTCTCGGAGATGACCAGGCCCGAAGCATCGTCGGCGGCCGAGTTGATGCGAAGGCCGGACGACAGGCGCTCAATGTTCTTGCTGACATTGCTGCTGTTGATGCTGAGGTGGTAAGCGGCCTCAGCGGCGGTCGTGTTGGTGTTGATGCGTGTGGACATGATTTTTCTTCCTTGATGTCCCCGCCGATTTGGATCGGAGACGGTGTGTTGGGTCGTTGGCTTCCTGCCAGAGATGTGTACCAGAAATGTGTACGGGTTTGGAAGGCCGCTTTCCTCGCCGGGACGTTGGAGGCGGGCTAAACACGGATCACCTTCCGTGTGATCCGCTTGTCTCGGCGGGGCCGTCGGGACTTCCTTCTGCGTACACCTGTATTATCGGCGGCGCTTGTTGGTTCTTTAGGGCCTCGTTGCCGGTGATTTTGCCGGAGTTTGCCGCTGACCTCTGGTTGACTTTTGACCAGGGCTTTGGTATGATAAAGATCAGCGCTGGTTTTTCGGAGCCGGCGAGGGTTGACACGGTAGAGTGAAATGATGCAAGACAACGCGCCGGGGATCGCCTCGTGATTCCTGAGACCCGCCTGCGCGATGCGCTGGAAACGTTGCACCAGTCACAGTCGCCCGCGCTCCCGATCGTGGACCCGGAAACGGGCTGGGTGCTGGGCATCCTGTCGCGGCCGGAGCCGCCGCGCCTGGGCGGCATGGCGACGCCGCTGGGCGTATACCTGCACGACGGCGTTTCGAGCGGCGGGGCAGGCTCCTGGGGATTGTTCCTGACCGGCGTGACCATGAGCGCGCTGATCCTGCTGGCGCAGGCCGGAGCGCACGGCCTGGCGCGCGAGGCAGCGATCCACCTTCCGGGGCTGGCCCGGTGGGAGATGCGTCTGCCGCCGGGTTTGCAGCTGTGGCTGTCGGCGGTCTCGCCCTGGCTGCCGCTGCCGCTGGTCTTCGGGCTGCTGCGGCTGGTCCCGATGTCCGGGACGCACGCGGCGGAGCATCAGGTCGTCCACTGCATCGAGCGCGCCGCCCCGCTCGCGCCGGACTGTGTCCGGGCGATGCCCCGCGTCCACCCGCGCTGCGGGACAAACCTGTTTGTGGGCTTCACCCTGTTCCTGCTGACGTTTCTCGCCGTTTTCTGCGCCGCGCAGGCGGGCGGCTGGCCTCTGCTGGATGCCGTCTCTCTGGCGGCAATGCTGGCCGGGCCGGCTACGCTGATCTTCTGGCGGCGCGTCGGCGGCTGGTTTCAGCAGTGGTTCGCGACTCGCCCCGCCACCGATGCCCAGATCGCGGGCGCGATCCGCGCCGCCGAGCAGGTGCTGGCCCGCCGCCGGCAGCTGATGGAGGAGGGAAGGCCGCTGCGTTTCGCGTTCGGGCGCCGGCTCTGGACGATGGGACTGGGGCAGCTTTTGTTGGGGTATTTGGCGGTGTTCGGCTTGGTGACGCTCGCCGCCCGGTGGTGGCCGGGCCTGGCGCAGTGGGTGGATTCTTAGGAAACTTTATGATTAAGGAACAATTGGCGGAAATTATCACGCAGGCGCTCCAGACCGCAAAGACAAGTGGGGACCTGGCGCTCGAAACGATCCCGGACGTCACGTTGGAGATGCCCAAGCAGAAGGCGCACGGCGACTGGGCGACAAGTGTTGCGCTGGGCCTAGCCCGTACCCTGGGAATGCCGCCGCGTGACGTGGCGGCGCGCATCGTCAGTCATTTGCCCATCGGCGACGATGCACTGATCGCCGGGGCGGAGATCGCCGGGCCGGGCTTCATCAACCTGCGCCTGCGGCCCGACTGGCTGGGCGACATCTTGAAGCGCATCGAAGCGCAGGGCGAGAAGTACGGACACGCCCAAGCAGGCGATGGCAAAAAGATCGTGGTTGAGTTCGTTTCGACCAACCCCAACGGCCCCATCACCGTGGCCGGGGGCCGCAACGCCGCCATCGGCGACACGCTCTGCTCCCTGCTGTCTGCGACGGGCAACACGGTCTCGCGTGAGTACTACATCAACGACGCCTTGAACTCAGTCCAAATGAACAACTTCGGGCGGTCCGTCTTCTTCCGCTATCGCGAGCTGCTGGGGCATCCGGGCGAAGAATGGGAGGAGATGTATCGGGGCGATTACGTCGCGGACGTAGCGCGCGAAGTGCTGGCGCAGCACGGCGACGCCTATGTCCATGCCGACATTGACGACCCGCAGACCACGCGCACCTTCCGCGATCTGTCTGAGGAAGGCATGATCGCCCAGCAAAAGGCCGACCTGGAGGCATTCGGGGTCACTTTTGACACCTGGTTCAGCGAGGCCACCCTGCACGCCGATGGCCGGGTCGCCGTCGCCATCGGAATGCTAAAAGAGCGCGGCTACACCTACGAGAAAGACGGCGCGCTTTGGCTGAAGGCGACCGAGTTCGGCGACGACAAAGACCGCGTCCTGATGCGCGCCGACGGTACGCCGACATACATCGCCGGGGACGTGGCCTACCACAAGGACAAATTTGACCGGGGCTTCGACAAAGCCATCAACGTCTGGGGCGCGGACCACGCCGGTTATGTCGCCCGCACCAAAGCCAGCATCGCCGCCCTGGGCTACGACCCGGCCCGGCTGGACGTGCTCTTGTACCAGCTCGTCAGCATCGTCAAAGACGGCGAGGTTGTCCTGGCGGCAAAGCGCAAGGGCAATATCCTGGAACTAAAGGCGGACCTGATTGACGAGATCGGCAAGGACGCCGCCCGGTTCTTCTTCCTGATGCGCTCCCCCCATAGCGCTCTGGAAGTTGACGTGGACCTGGCCCGGAAGACGGAAAAGGACAACCCCGTCTACTACGTCCAGTACGCCCACGCCCGGATCGTCCAGGCCATTGACAAGGCGCGCGAGGAGAAAGGCGCGTCCGTGCCCGCCGCCGGGGACGCCGACCTGTCCCTGCTGACCGAGGAGACCGAGACCGACCTGATCAAGAAACTGAGCGAGCTGCCTGCCGAAGTCGCCCTGGCCGCGTCCGAGTACGCCCCGCAGCGGATCGTCCAGTACGCCCGCGACCTGGCCGCCGTCTTCCACTCCTTCTACGACGCCGGTAACCGCACCCCCGCCCTGCGCGTGGTCTGCGACGACCCCGAAACCCTGAAGGCACGCCTGGTTCTGGTCCACGCCACCCAGACCGTCCTCCGCAACGTCCTGTCCCTGCTCGGACTGGCCGCCCCGGAGCGGATGTAGGTAAGGAGGCAACTGAATGGCGAAGCCCGACAAAATCCGAATCGCCTACGAGGACTCAGAATACGCTCGCTTCGATTGTGTTGGCCGCCTTCCCGATGGCACCCAGTTCATGGCCTTCGTGACCGGGGCGTTCCCGACAGGGGAGCAGTATTATTCCGGTGACGACTGGCCGGCGAAAAAGCGGTGGCTGGCCGTCATGCACCGCTTCAACGCTGATGGGGACCATATCGGCAGCGAAGAGCGTCTCGGCGGCTTCCAGAGCGAGGGGCGCGATGTTGCTGGCGAAAGAGCGTTTGACCACCTTCAAGACATGCTCACTGAACTGAGCGGCGGGCAACCCAAATTATGTGACATCTGGGTACGGCTGTTCTCGATTGAAATGGACAGCGTCACTCATGGCCTGTTTTACGAGCAGAGTGACTACTTGGAGGACTTGAAAGAGGGAGAAGAGCCGACCGACTGGGTCATGCTGGAGCCATGGGATATTATGTTCCACCCGCCCTGGGACAGTAGTGAATATTCTACTTAGTATGTGCCGCCGGACAGTTGTTCCGTGTCGTCCCAGCGGCAGGTGTGCTACAATCAAGGATGAACACTGTAGACATTGACGAAATCCAGGGCAATTTAGCAGGCTACCTGCGGAATGCTAAAGCCGGGGAAACCTTTCTGGTGACACTGTTCGGTCAGCCAATCGCTGAAATCAAGCCGATCACGCCTGCTGAAGAGGGCGCAGGGCGCTCACCACGTCCTTTTGGTTTAGCCAAAGGCGAGTTCGTCGTGCCGGACGATTTTGATGCGCCTCTGCCCGAAGACATTCTGCGCGATTTTGAGGGGCGAGGGCGCTCCTGAAGAGGGTCGAGAAAAACGGTGCAGTTGCCCGAACCGTTCCCGGCCTTGAAAGGCCAGGCTAATAAGCGCACAAAGCCCCTCCGGGGCTGAAGACGGGCTTGCGTCGGCTTTCTCTCAGCCCCGGAGGGGCTTTGTACTCTGTTAGCCCGGTCATTTATGACCGGGTCTTGATGCCAACGATTGCAATTTTGCAACGAAGTAGAGGCAAGCCCCTCTCCTCCTTCCTGGCCGGTTTTCCCGTGCCGGGGCCGATCTACCCCCGAGTGCTGTAAGAATATGAAACACCTTCTGCCTCTGTTCCTCACCCTGGCACTCCTGCCGCATCCGGCGCGTGCTGCCAAAGTCGCCGTCCTGCCCCCGGCTCCGCCGCCGATCCTGCTCAAGCCAGAGTCGGGCGGGACGTTTCAGGACGGCCGAGGCGGCAGCCACCCGTGGAGCATCGGGCAGGGGCATGGGCTGACCTGGGAGGGGCAGGCGTATCTGCCGGCTGGGGCGGTCTTTGTCCCGCTGTCGTGGACAGGGGCAGGCGGCGGGGAGGACTGGAGCAAGGACAAAGCGGCCCTGGACCTGCTCGGTAAGGGCGGCGTGCATGACCTCGTGCTGTCGGCGGGGGCGAAGGGGCTGACCCATGTGTCCCCGGCGGCGGCGCAGCGGGTCCTGGACTATCTGGACGCGAGCGGCTTCCACTACGGGCTGCGGATCGCGGACTTCCCCAAGGACCCGCTGATCGGGTATGTGGTCAAGCCCGCTGTTTACCGTAACTCCGCGCCCTCCCCGTCTGCGCCGATCCAATTCCGTCACATTCCCGGCCTGGCCGATGCGTTCTATGTGCTGGTCGGGTCGAAGGACGGCGGCCTGGATGAGAGCGGGGACGCTCAGGTTGTGGGCGGCCAGACGGCGCAGGTGACGCTGAAGAACCCCGCCCCGGATGATGTCCTGCTGCTGTTCCCCCAGCGGCTGTATCTGCCCGGCACACCGGAAAGCAGGCTGCCGGACTTGTGGCAGGGCTACGATGAGTATCGCGACCGTCTGCTGGGCTTCTTCAGCCGCGTCCATCTGGGGCCGGGTTTCCGGTTCTTCCTGGACCCGATCCGCGACGGGATCGGGTTCGACGGCGAGGTCGAAAACGTCGTCCCGACCACGGACGGCTACCGATTGGACTTCGAGGCGTGGCTGAACAAGAAATACAACCACAACATGGACGACCTGTATCGGGGGTGGGGGATCAAGGACAAAGACGTGCCGGACTTCGCCACGGCGGCCCGCTGCCTGCCGCTCTGGTCCGGCGGCAAAGGAGCGCCCTATGTGTATGACCCCCTCAAGAAAGTCGCTTATCCGGTCCTGAACCACCCGCTCGGCGGCCATGTCTGGGATGACCTGCGCCAGTTCCGGGTCGAGTCCGTGCGCGGCTACATGAACGCGCTGGCGGGCGTGCTCAAAAAAAGCGTCGCCGATGTCCCCGTCGTCTACGGCTGGAGTGAGCGCAGTGCCCTGTTCACCAACACGCAGACGCAGGGCGGCTTTGACGGGTTGAGCGTCATGGACACGGCGACGGGCGCCTATGCCTTCGCGCAGGCCGAGGAAACGCCCAAAACGACCTGGCTGATCGCCGCCCAGTCCGGCGCGACCGGCCCGGCGACGGCGGCGGATTGGGACACGCTGAAGGCGGCTGGGGCGCGCGGCTTCTTTGGCCCTGCCGCCACGGCGCAGGACGTGCGGCGACTGGCCGAGTACGGGGCGTCGCTCTCGTTTCAGGCGCAGGATCTGGCGAACCCGACCCGCATCCTGCCGTACCCCGCCGGGGTGCCGGGCCTGCAGATCGGCCTGCGCCGCCTGTCCAACGGCGTTTGGTGGCTGCCGTCCTACCGCGCGGGTGCGCTGTTTGGGAGCGGCGACTCGCTCTCGCTCGGCCCACTCCTGCGGGCCTACAAGCTGACCGACCCCGACGGGGGGCGGTCTCGCTTTGTCGTCTGGTCGCCGCACGGGGCGCTGACGCAGGCCACGTTCCCGTTCCCCAAAGAGTCGCTCGCCGTCATCACCGACGCCGCCGGGCTGCCGCTGCCCGTGAAAAAGAAAAAGGACGCCTGGACGGTGGCGGTGGGCGCGGACCCTATTATCATCAGCCATGTGGCGGCGGTCCCGCTGCCCCAGGACGCGGCGGATGCCGCCGACAAAGAGGCGATGCGCCTGCTCAAGCTGGCGAAAGACCAAGGGCTGGCGACCGAGCTTTACGCGGACCGGCTGTTCCAGATTCGCAACACCATCCCGGACACGGCGCGAGACGCTGATCTGCGCTATAATGCCTTCGCGCACCTCGTCAGCGACATGACGCAGACCTTGCAGCCGTTCGTCTGGCTGGAAGGCGAGAGCGCGTCCTCCCATACGTTTGACTCGCTCATCTCGGACTCGGAAGCGTCCGGCGGCTCCTACCTTTCTTTGGATACCGACCGTCTGCCGCCGTCGTCCACGGGCGACGCCGGCGGCTACCGGGCTGAGTACACGTTCTCCGCCAACGCCGCCGGCTCCTACGCCCTGTGGATGGCGGGCAGCCCGACGCGCGACTCGGCGCTGTTCACCTACACCCTGGACTCCGGCGGCGCGAACTCGGTCGAGGACGCGCCGACGGAAGGCGGGCTGTATGCCGGAAAGTTCCTTTGGACCCACCTCGGCGATGCCGTTCTCGCCCGCGGCCGGCATACGCTCGCGATCGCCCTCACCGGCCCGCGCGCGCGTGACGGTCGCTACGCCCTGGCGATTGACGCCTTCTGCCTCAGCCGCGTCCCGTTCCACCCCAACGGCACCCAGCTCCCCGCCATCGAGCTTCTGCCCCCGCCGGTGGAGAAGGATAAGAAAGGCAGGCCGATCAAGCAGAAAGAGGTTCCCGAGAAAGACCACACGGACCTGGACTTGCCGAACTGATTGGCTGATGCTACGCCGATGGAGAGCAGGGCTGTGGGGCTAAAGCCCCCGGCGGCTGGGGGGCGGACGCTACTACGCATCAAGGAGGAAGAATATGCTGGACTTGTTCCTTATGAAAGAGACGACTCCGCCGGACGTTCGGACGATGATTCTGGAGACGTTCGGGCGAAGCCTCGACGGCCAAGAAAGCATTGTGGAGGTACTGTTATGATCTCTTCGGTGGAAGAATATCAGAGGGCGAAAGAATATACTGATCGCCTTCAGCAGATTCTGCTCGGCCTGCGATCCGCGCACTCCGCGCGGGAGTATGAGCAGATGAGTAAAGCTTACCTGTGAGTAAAGCTTACCTGAAAGAACTGACGAAGGCACAGCGCCAGATCGCCATGTACCTTGCCGTACCCGTGGCTTGCGGTCCCTCATCCTGAACGCGCGCCGGACTTATTCTTTATGGAAGATGCTGCCGTGTCAGAGTTCCACAGAGCCATCATTACCCTGGCGGCTGAAAAATTGGGCCGTGACTTGACCGACAAAGAGAGCAGGTTCATCACGTCGAGAGGCGGCTACATAGTGCTCGAAGCGATACATGACACGGTGGCAACAGGGAGCAGAGAAAACATCGAGCGGTATTTGAACTCGGAATAGAAGGTCGCAACTGATGTTACGCAGGGCAACAGAGGCCGTGGGGCCGCAAAGTCCGTGGGGCTGAAGCCCTCGGCTGTGGGGCGCGGACGCCCAATCCCCACCTGCGTGGGGAGAGGAAAGGCCAGTGAAATGCCCAGGATAAGCATAGGAAAGGCCAGGCCTGCACTTCTCCCTTTTCTCATCTTCTCTTTGCCCGCGCCGGCGGTCACTGGGCGTCCGCGCCCCACAGCCGGGGGCTTCAGCCCCACGGACTTTGCGGCCCTACGGCCTCTGTTGCCCTGCGTAACATCAGGTCGTAATGCAGAAAAGCCGCCCCAGCCAAATGGCCGATGCGGCTTTTCTGTCGTTGCGATTACCCTTCCAGCAGCAAGGCTTCGGGGTCTTCGATCAGTTCTTTGATGTGGACGAGGAAGCGGACGGCCTCGCTGCCGTCCACGATGCGGTGGTCGTAGGAGAGGGCGACGTACATCATGGGGCGGATGACGACCTCGCCGCTGAGGGCGATGGGGCGTGGCTCGATCTTGTGCAGACCCAAAATGGCGACCTGGGGGGCGTTCAGGATGGGCGTGGACATCAGGGAGCCGAAGACGCCGCCGTTGGTGATGGTGAACGTGCCGCCGCGCATCTCCTCGATGGTCAGCGTGTTGTTCTTGGCGCGGCCCGCCAGCCCCGCGATCTCCTTCTCGATGCCGGCGAAGGTGAGTTTGTCGGCGTTGCGAACGACAGGGACGACCAGACCTTCCTCAGCCCCGACGGCGATGCCGATGTCGTAGTAGCCCTTCTTGACGATCTCCTGGCCCTGAATCTCGGCGTTCAGGAGGGGGAAGGCCTTTAATGCGCCGATGCTGGCCTTGGTAAAGAAGGACATGAAGCCCAGGCCGATGCCATTCTTCTCCTTGAACGTGTCCTTGCGCTTGGCGCGGATCGCCATGACGGCGCTCATGTCCAGCTCGTTGAAGGTGGTCAGCATGGCCGCCGTGTGCTGGGCCTCGACCAGCCGCGTGGCAATGGTTTTGCGGCGGCGTGTCATAGGGGCACGCTCTTCGGGGCGACCACCAGATGTGGACGCAGGCATGAAAGACGGGGTGGGCGGAGGAGTCTGAGATGGGGCTACCTGGGCGGCCAGGACGTTTGCCACTGCGGGCGCGTCGTTGCTGCGCTCCAGGTAGTTGGCGACATCGTCCTTGACAATGCGCCCGACCGGGCCGGTGCCTTTGACCAAGCTCAGGTCAATCTTGTTGTCCTCGGCCAGAGTCCGGGCAAGCGGCGAGGCGGCGGGCGCAGGAGTCCCCCCCGCCCCCAATTCTGGGGGGGTAGGAGAAGAGGTGTTGGCTGCCGGTTTGCTTGGCTCTGTTCCGGCTCCCCCAGCATTGGGGATGGGGGGGACGGAGTCGCCGACGACGGCGAGGATGTCGCCGACGGCGACGGTGTCGCCTTCGGCATGGGCGAACGACTGGATAATGCCGGCCGAGTCGGCGGGCACCTCGACGTTCACCTTGTCGGTCTCGAGTTCCGCGACGGCCTCGCCGGCGGCGACCGTCTCGCCCTCTTTCTTCAGCCAGCGCAGGATGGTGGCCTCGGTCACAGACTCCCCCATCTGCGGGACTCGGATTTCAACGGACATGGACGGGTGCGCTCCTTTTCGATTTAACACCGTTCGATTTAGCGCCATTCAATTTGACGCCGTTCTGGCTGGGTTTGGGAAGCTCACTAAGGACGGCGGCCAGCAGGCGGCCCTGCTCGACATCGTGGCGACGCTTGGACCCCTCCGACGGGCTGGCGGCCTTGGGCCGCCCAACGTAGGTCAGCTCCATGCCGGGCGGCAGCAGGCTGCGGATGCGGGACGAGACGAAGACCCAGGCGCCCGTGTTGCGCGGCTCCTCCTGGAGCCAGACGACTTCGCGCAGGTTCGGGTAGCCCTGCATGACCTTTTCCAACTCGGCGTAGGGGAAGGGGTATAGCTCTTCGATGCGGGCGATGGCGACGCCGCTTGCCTGGGCGTACTCCTCACGGCCCACCAGGTCCACATAAACCTTGCCGCTGCACAGGACCAGCCGGGTCACATCCCCGGCGCGCTCACATGGGCGTGGATCGTTCAGCACGGGCTGGAACGCGCCTTCCGTTAGGTCCTGGAGCGTGGAGGCGACGGGGGGCTTGTCCACTTTGAGCAGGCCCTTGGGCGTCATCAGCACGAGGGGGCGGGGGGCGTCCCAGAGCAGCCCGGCCTGTCGGCGGAGGATGTGGAAATACTGAGCCGCTGTCGTGGGGTAGGCGACGCGCATGTTGTCGTTAGCGGCGAGCTGCAAGTACCGCTCCAGGCGCGCGCTGGAGTGCTCCGGCCCCTGGCCCTCGTAGCCGTGCGGCAGGAGCAGGACGAGGGAAGGGGTCTGCTGCCACTTGGCGTTGCCCGAAGCGATGAACTGGTCAATGATGACCTGCGCGCCGTTGGCGAAGTCGCCGAACTGGGCTTCCCACAGAACGAGGCAGCCGGTCGCGTGCATCGAGTAGCCGTACTCGAAGCCCAGCACGGCGTTCTCGGACAGCGGGCTGTTGACGACGGCAAACGAGGCTTTCGCGTCGGGAATCGCCTGGAGCGGACAGTACGACTCGCCCGTCGTCGGGTCGTGCAGGACGGAATGGCGCTGGCTGAAGGTGCCCGCCTGCGAGTCCTGGCCGGATAGGCGGATGGGGGTGCCGTCGGCGAGGATGGACGCAAAGGCCAACGCCTCAGCATGTGCCCAGCGGATCGTGCCGCCCGGCATCAGCGCGGCGCGGCGGGGCTGAATAACAAGCCGCTCCAGCTTGGCGTTGGGCGTGAAGCCCTGTGGCCGCGCCAGCATCTCCTCGTTGAGCGCCGTCAGCCGCAGGGCGTCCACGTTAGTTTTGACATTTTTCGCGAGTTCCGCAAAGCCTTCGGGCACCGCCTGGCCCTTGACCAAGCCCTTGCCGGACGGGGTGGTTCGTGCTTCCGTCAGCCGCTGCATGACGGTCGAAACCATCGCCTGTGCCTCGTCGCGGGTCACGACGCCCTGCCGCTCCAATTCTTTGGAGTAGATCTCGCGGACGGTCGGGTGCGCCTTGATCATCTCGTACATGCGCGGCTGCGTGTAGGCCGGCTCCTCGCCCTCGTTGTGGCCCCAGCGGCGATAGCCGACCAGGTCAATCAGAAAATCTTTGCCGAATTTCTCCCGATAGGCGAAGGCCATGCGGGCGGCGGCGAGGCAGGCCTCGGCGTCGTCGGCGTTGACGTGGACGATGGGGATCTCGAAGCCTTTGGCGAGGTCGCTGGCGTACAGCGTCGAGCGCGAATCGCGCGGCGTCGTGGTGAACCCGATCTGGTTGTTCGTAATGATATGAACCGTGCCGCCGACCGAGTAGCCGGGCAGGCTCGAAAGGTTCAGCGTTTCGGGGACGATGCCCTGTCCGGGGAAGGCGGCGTCGCCGTGGATCAGGATGGCAAGCGACGCCTGCGGGTTCTGTTCCGGCGGCCCCGGCTTTTTGCGCTGCTCCTGGGCGGCGCGCGCCCGGCCCTCGACGACGGGGTCCACGAACTCCAGGTGGCTGGGGTTGGGTGTGAGCGTGATCGGCATCTCCTCGACACCATTGTCGCTGAAATCGCGCCGTGCGCCCCCGTGGTAGATGACGTCGCCCGAATAGCCCTGCTGGGAGCCGCCCGCGACGGACGCGCTCTCGTCCTGCTTGGAAGATTTAAACTCCTGAAGGATGTCCGTGTAAGGCTTGCCGAGGATGTGCGCCAGCACGTTCAACCGGCCCCGATGTGCCATGCCCATGACGACCTCATGGGTGTGGCTCAGGGCGGCCTCGTGGATGATCTCGTCCAGCATCGGCACGAGGATGTCCACGCCTTCGATGGAGAAGCGCTTTGCCCCGACGAATGTCGTGTGCAGGAAACGCTCCAGCGACTCCACCTCGGTCAGCCGCTGCAAGACCTTGCGCTTGTCTTCTCTGTCGAGGCCCCCGAAGAAGCGCCGGCTTTCCGCCGCCTCGCGCATCCAGTCACGCTCCGCAGGGGTTTGGAGGTGGTCGTCCTCATAGCCGATCGAACCTGAATATGCCTGCCGGAGACGGCCCAGGGCCTCCAGGGCGTCGCTCGCCTCCTCCGCCAGCGGCCCGCCGACCACGGTGGCCGGGAGTGCGGCCAGGTCCTGCGTCGTCAGGCCGTGCGTCGCCAGTTCCAGGCCGGGGTCGCCGGGCGGCTCGCTGCCGAGCGGATCAATGTGGGCCGTCAAGTGCCCCAGCTCGCGCACCAGCCGCGTGACGCGGGCCGCGCCGACGACCTTCATCACATCCAGAACCGCCCCCTCCGCTCCCAATAATGGGGGAGCCGGAGTAAAGCCGCCTAGCAGTGCGCCCTCTTCTCTTGCTCCCCCATTGTTGGGGGCGGGGGGGGGTGTCGTTCCGTTACGACGGGCCGGCTCGGCGGCGGGGAGGGTCCAGTTCTGAAAGGCGGCGCGGGTGGCGGGGTCTACCGAGGCGGGGTCCCACTGGTAGCGGTCATAAAGATCAAGCACATACCCGGCATTGGGTCCATAAAACTCGTCTAAATCGCTCATAAGTCCTAAACCTTGTCCTGTGGCGATGTTTGCTCCCGATAATTGTACCCGAAAACGCAAAGGAAAGCGCGGATAGGAAGCCGGCGCCGGGAGAAGTCCCGGCACTGGAAGTGCCGGTCTACTCGAAGTGAAAGTCGCTCCGCGACTGAAGACAAGAATACAGGACTGGCTCACGAGGACTGTTCCTCAGTCGCGGAGCGACTTTCATTCACCAGTAGACCGGCACTTCCAGTGCCGGGCATTCCTTCCGGGCCGGTCATAGGCCGATCACCCCATACACCAGCCGGCTCTTGCGGCTGCCGACCGTTTCCGTGACCCGCGCAGACACTTCCGGGGGCAGCGGTTCGTGGCGCGGGTGCTTGATGACGACGCGGCGGCGGGCGACGCGGCAGGCTTCGTGGACGGCGGCCGGGTCAAGCGGGGCGGGGTTGCCGAAGACGAACAGGGGGCTGACGGAGGCTTCCGAACCAGTCAGGCGCTTGTCGAAGAAGGGGTCGAAATAGACGACGTCGAATGAACCTGCCTCGCAGCCGCGCAGGAAAGCGCCACTGTCGGCAGCGGCGACTTGGACGCGGCGCAGGGCGGCTCCCAAAACGGTGCTGGGCATGGGGAAGTCCTGAATGCCCGTCCGCGTGACGGCGGCCAGTTCGGGGACGCTTTCCAGGCCGAGGACAAGGCCCTGGTCGCCGACGACGAGAGACGCCAGGGCGGCCTCGGAAGCGAAGCCCAGGGTGCAGTCCAGCAGCAAGTCGCCGGGGGCCAGGTCGGTAGCTTGGAGGAAATGGTCCGGCTCGCCGCGCAGGACTTGGGAGCCGCGTATGAGGAACATATTGGGATGGAAATAATACTCCGTCCCGGTCGCCCTGTCTTTGAGGCGCAGATGGTCCGCGCCGGCGATCAGCAGGCGCGCCGCCTCGGAGTCGGCGAACGTCTGGAACAGGGGACGACCGAGCCGTGAGACAAAGGGCGCCTGGAGTTCGGCGGCAAGCCTCTGAGCCTGCGCCTCAACGGCGGCGCTCGGCTTGACAGCGGTGGTGACGGCTAAGGGGACGGTCATGGAAGCTACACAGCATGGCCGCCGGGACCCCTTAGCCCCCAATAATGGGGGAGCAGGATAGGACGGACGGGCCACAGTCTTCTCCGGTTCCCCCATATTGGGGGCTGAGGGGCGATCTGATGAAGTCTCACAGCTCGCGGACGGCGTCCTTGACATCGGCGACGGCGGCGGCGGGGACGACCAGCCGGCTCAAGCCCATGCCCACAGCGTCACCCAACACCTGCGGCCACCAGTCGCCCAGGGCGACCGTGACCGTCTTGCCCTCGCCCCGCGCCTGGCCCGACGCCAGCAGCAATCGCTCCCAAGAAGCGTCTAGAAGGCTCCCGGTCACGAATACGCCCGCGAATCCGTCCAGCGTTTGAGGCAGGTCGTCCTCTTCCAGCGTCGCGCCCACGCCCGCTTCGAGCTTCACCCGCCCGAACAGGGCGTCGTCTTCTTCCAGGGCAGCCTCGATCCCCTCAATGCGCTCCTGAAGGTCGGGCTGCTCGTTCCACTCCCGCAGGACCAGATGCAAGGGCAGGCGGGCCGCGCCGCGCGCCAGGGCGGAGAGGGCCAGCCGCTCCGGGGGGATGTCCAGGGTGAGCGGCTGGCCGCCGATGATCCGGGCCAGGTCGCCCAGCGTCTGTGCCTGCTCGCCCGCCGTCTGCGCCAGCGCCTCCGCTCCCAGAAAGTCGTTGCCCTCCGGGACGACCAGGCCGTCCGCCCCGGACGCCATCGCGTCCTCGGCCTCGGCCAGTGTCCGCGCGGAACACAGGACCAGGATCAGCCGGTTGTCCGAGGCGGTCCGGGCAGGTAGGTGGGAGCCTTCCAGAAAAAAGCGGCGGGTGGAAAGGAAGGGGGACTGGTAGCGGGCCACGGTGGCGGCGTCGGGCGCGACATAGACCCGGCCCCGGTCGCCGTCCACGATGAGGATGTCGTCCTCCTCGATGGCCGCCAGACCCGCCTCGTCCAGCCCCAGCACGACGGGCAGGTCGGGCGGCGGCGACAGGGGGGACTGGCTCGCGGCGGCCAGGCCGACGACCTGCACACCGGGCAAAGGGGCCAGCCAGAAGGCGGGCGGGATGCGGTCGGCGACGACGATGATCTGCTCCGGCTCGGAGTTCTCGACGCCGTAGGAGCGCAGCCGCTCGCCCAGCCGCCGCAGGCGGTCGGGGGCGAGATTGGGCACCCCGAAGTCGTCATGCAGGCGGGCGGCGACAGCGATGGCGACGCCGGGGCGGGCGGCGATCCCGTGCAGGATGTCGCTCACGGGTTGGCCGTCCCCACCGGCACGGGCGGCGCAATGTTCGTGATGCTGCTGGGCGTGTTTCCCGTGGAGGCGGCGGGCGGCGGAACGGGCGGCACGTCATCCAGTCCATCCCCATCGCCTTTGCCGTCATCTGTCTGCGGCTTCACTTTGAACTTGCCGGTAGTTTTAAACGGGATGTTGATGGTTTCGGCCCCTTCTTTGATGCCGATGATGATGGGCTTGCCGCTGGCGCGGGTGTCTGCGTTGGTGATGACACTGCCGTCGCTGTCCTGCCCTTTGACGGTGCCGACCAGCAGGACAGTCTGCGCCCGCCCGCTGTACAGCCCGGCATCGGCGGTCAGGGTGCGGGTCAGCGGCCCTTCCGGGCGCTGGATGATCTGGCGGACCGTAAGCGGGCCGGGGATCTTGCCGATCTTGCGGCGATAGTCGTAGGTCATCACAGCGCAGGTCAGGGTCGCCGGGTCTTTGAACTGCCGGCGCGCGGAGCCTGCGGGGGCGTTCGCCTCGCGCTTGCCGGGAATGACGCGCAGGACGACATTGCCCGACAGCGTCGCCAGGTGACTGGGGAAGTTGATGGTCCCGCGCTCCCCGGTCAGATCGTCCTGCGGGTCATACAAATGCACGGGGCCGGGCGCCTCGGCGCTCAGGAGGTTGTGCTCTTTGTCCAGCAGGGCGGTGGCGTTGTCGGTCTTCAGAACGGCGTCGTCTTGCGTGAACTGGACGCCCTGGCTCATCGCGATCGAGCGCCCGTCGGCGAGGTACTTGGAAATGCCGACCTGCGTATCGACATCCGAGGACGCTTTGGCCGGAGGCGCGGGGGCGGCGCGCAGCGTCCCCCCGGTCCGGGCCGGCAGGAGGGTGGGGACGGCGGCCAGAAGGAGGGCGCCCCATAACATTGGTCTTTGGAGAACTGGTCGCTGGGTACGCATGTTGCCTATACTTCGCTTACTCTAGCCCCTGGGGCAGCCGCAGTGTTCCCCGGAAGTCGTGCAGGGTCAAATCACCCGTCCGCGAGTTCGCTTCGGCGGCGGCAACCGTCGCCGTTCCCCGGTCTCCGGGGATGAGCGCCGTCACCGGCCCCTGGCTGCGGACCGCGTCCTGCGCCGCGTCCCAGGTCAGGCCGGGGCAGTCCAGCGTGACCAGGCCGCGCGGGCTGTGAAGGAGGGCGTGGACGCTGCCGCCGAGCCGCAGGGTCCCGCGCGTGGCCTCGGACACCGCGCCGGGCGGCTTGTCGTAGGAGCCGTTCCCCGCCGTCACCGTCAGCCGGGGGACGGCGGCGGTGAGCGGGCCGGGGCTTGCGAGCTGGCCCCGGCCTGAGTCCCAGACCAGGGCCTGACTGGTCAGGACAGGCCGCTGGGGGCTGAAAAGGACGGCCTGGACGCCCCGGTTCACCCGCAGTGTCCCCGCCGACGCGCCGATCTGGCCGAACGGCGTCTCGTAGAGGGCATGGCCGGCGTTCAGGGAGACTTCCGGCTTGCCGTCCGCGTCATACAAAATCCCCTGCCGGATGCCGTCGGCGCTCACCGAGCGCCGGTCGCGGCTGAAGGTGATCGTCCGGGCGGACACGCGCCAGCGCCGCCGCCCGCCCTCATGGGCGACCACCAGAACGTCACTGGCCTCCAGCCCGATCTGCCCCAGGCCGGGCTGGGCGTAGTTCTGTCCGAAGCCTGTGAGCGTCTGGTACTGGGAGAAATAGCGCAGGGACCAGGCGGTCAGCCCGACAAACGCGATCCCCACCAGACTCAGCAGCAGGCGCAGGCCACGCAGGCTCATTTGTGTGTAAACGGAACGATAGGGGGAGGGCCAGGCGGGCCGCTGCTGCCGGTATTGGTTCCTCCTGTGCCGGTGCTCGTGCCAGTACTGGTCCCGGTGCTGGTCCCTGTACCCGTACTGGTTCCAGTGCTCGTGCCGGAGCTGGTTCCCGTTCCCGTCGTGCCGCCGCTGTCGTTTCCGTTGCCGCCCCCCCCGCCGCCGCACCCGGCCAGCAGGGCGGCCAGCGCCACGCCCGCGCCGGCCAGCCACAGCCGCCGCGTCACGCTTCTATGTTCATGGAAAAATCCCATTCGTGTTCCTTCCGTGCAGGCCCATCTCCGGCCTACCTTCACTATACGTCTATTATAAAGCAAATCGTGCCGGAGCGCAAGAGGCAAAGGAGATTCGGGGCTGGCCCGCGTATCTTACGCGCAAACGAGCGGGAGGATAGCATGGCGAAAACGTACAAAGTGGGCGTGGCGGCGATGGTGCATGACCATGTTTGGGGCGAGTTGGCGCACTGGAAGTCGCTGCCGAACGTGGAACTGGTCGCAGCGGGCGATGTGAACGCGCCGCTGCGGGAGCGGGCGCAGGCCGAATTCGGCGTCGCGCGGGTCTACGACTCGTGGCAGGAGATGGTGGAAAGGGAAGACCTGGACATCGTGCAGGCCGCCTCGGAGAACAGCGTGGGCGCGGACATCGTCGAAGCCTGCGCCGCGAAGGGCATCCACGTCATCAGCGAGAAGCCGATGGCGGCGACGCTGGCGCAGGCGGAGCGGATGCTGCGGGCGGCGGAGGCGGCGGGGACGCGGCTGCTGATCAACTGGCCGACGGCCTGGGTCCCGGCCTTTCAGGAGTGGGAGCGGCGTCTGGCAGCGGGCGACATCGGCACCATCACTTACCTCAAGTACCGGTCGGCCCACAACGGCCCCAAAGAAATCGGCTGCGCGCCGTACTTCTACGAGTGGCTGTACGACGCCGAAAAGAACGGCGCGGGCGCCCTGATGGACTACTGCGGCTATTCGGCGGACATGAACGCCCGGTTCCTGGGCCTGCCCCAGTCGGTGACGGGGATGCGCGGCACGTTCGTCAAGGATTATCCCATCCCCGACGACAACGCCATCATCCTGATGAAGTACGCCCATGCCTTCGGGGTCGCCGAAGCCTGCTGGACGCAGACCGTCCCCTACGCCGAGGGTGCGAACCCAATCGCCTATGGCACGGGCGGCTCGCTGTCCGTCGCGGGCGGCCAGGTACTCTGGCAGCGCCCCGGCCAGCCCCTAGAGACGATCACGCCCGCCGCCCCCGCCGCGCCCCATCGCCACGGCCCCGAATACCTGCTGCACTGCCTCGAAACAAACACGCCCATCGAAGGCTTCTGCTCCCCCCAGGTCAGCCGGGACGCGCAGGAGATACTGGAAGCGGGCCTGCGCTCGGCGGACACAGGCCAAACGCAAACGCTGCCGCTGTGAGCGCCTTGACAGCCGCGCCTTCATTCGTGTATCCTCTCCATGAGGATTCCCATGAGCAAACTGATCGCGTTCGGGTGGTACGGCGGCAAGTTCAGTCACCTGGACTGGCTTCTACCACTGTTGCCTCCAACCACGCATTTCTGCGATGTGTTTGGTGGGTCGGGGGCGGTCCTCATTAACCGGCCGCCGTCGCCGGTTGAAACCTACAATGACCTCGACAGTGAACTGGTCAACTTCTTCCAGGTACTTCGTAACAACCGGGAGGCGCTCATTGAGCAGATCGGTCTCACGCCTTTCTCCCGTGAAGAACTCGCCCTCGCCAGCACGAGAGAGCCAGGCCTGTCCGACTTGGAGCGCGCTCGGCGGTTTTTCGTCTGCGCGCGGCAGGTGCGGACAGGGCTGGCTCAGAGGGCAAGCGCCGGGCGCTGGGCGCACTGCCTGCTGACGAGCCGGGCAGGCATGGCCGGGGCGGTGTCGCGGTGGCTTGGCAGTGTGGATGACCTGGCCGAGATCGCCCAGCGGTTGCTGAGAGTGCAGATCGAGAACGCCCCGGCCCTGGAAGTCATCGCGCGTTACGACAGCCCGGACACGTTCTTCTACTGTGACCCGCCCTACCCGCACGACTCGCGCGGCGACAGCCAAGCCTATCTCCACGAGATGACGGATGACCAACACCGCCGACTCTCGGAAGTTCTTCACCGCGTTCAAGGCAAGGTCGTACTCTCCAGTTATCACTGTGAGCTAATGAATGAACTGTACAGTGATTGGCAGCACGTCGAAGCGCCTGAGAAGATGTGCCATTCCTCTAAGGGAGCACGAACAGAAGTCGTCTGGTTTAACTATACGCCGTCAAAGGAAGCCGAATGCTCTCAATTGGAGTCAGCCAAGAAACGCCGCAAGAAATCCTCGCCCGCGCCTATGAACGGGCCAGCATTAACCTTGGACAACCTCTAGTTCAAGGCCAAAGCCTGCAAGAGCGCATCGAACTCGTCAGCATGAACCAGAGGAACGGGGCAGTGGTTCGCCTCATCCTCGCCTGTAGCCTTGCTAAAACACATCGTCCTGCCATTGATATCCGTAAGCCGTACACAGAGATTGGGGACACTGACGTATACTCGGGCCGCAGCTACGATGAGAGCTATGTCACCACGTTCGTTCAAGCTCACGGCCTGCCATGCAATCCTACGACGGCCTTTCTCACCCCGGCTCTTCGGAACCGGAATACAACTCTTTTACCCTCCACGAACCTCGTTGGCCGCACCCCGGAACTTTATCAGGCCGCCTTGCAGCTTCTCACGGATATTCAGGGCGGAGTAGTGTCGGCGGAAGATGTTCTTGCTGAGAGTATTCGATCACTGCTCATCAAGAAGCATGTGCGTGAGGAGCAAATTTCGGCGCTTATGGCGGGTTTGCGAACGCCAAGTGAAGGCATCCCTTTGTCGTCAGAGGGCATCGTGACACTCCTTGAACAACACCTGAGAAGCCCTGGTTCTAGCCGTCTGCCGGTGCTTGCAGTTGCGGCGGCTTATGAGGCGGCAGGCGCGCGGCTAGGTGAGACCACGAAGCCGCTTTCAAGTCACAATGCGGCTGACCTGCAAACTGGCGCAGTCGGTGATGTAGAGGTCACTCTGACCAGTGATGACCATGTCGTGACCGGGTACGAGATGAAGACGCGACGGGTGATACACGAGGACATCAATGGTGCATTGCGGAAAATCGCCGATCAGCGTATACAGAACTATATCTTTATCACAACTGATGTGATTGACCGTGAGGTAAAGGAATATGCCGCAAGCCTATACGAGCAGGCGGGCGGCGTTGAGATAGTAGTTTTGGACTGCATCACCTTCCTTCGGCACTTTCTGCACCTGTTTCACCGCTCCCGTCTTCAATTCCTTGACGCATACCAAGCATTAGTCTTGGCGGAGCCAGAGAGCGCTGTAGGCCAGCCGTTGAAGGTCGCATGGCTTGCTCTCAGGCAGGCAGCGGAGAGCGCGTTAGGGAGTGAGTGACAACCTGGAGTAGCCCTGAATGGCTTTATACGAGGGCGCAATGAATCACGCCCCTACAGTTTGCGTCGCCGCCAGGCCAAAACCGCGCCGATGAGGAGCAGGAGCAGGGCGAGGGGGACGAGGAGGCGGCGCTTGGCGGTGCGCTCGGCGACGACGGCGGGCGGGAGGTCCTCCGCGTCGCGGGCGGCAGGGGCGTCTTCGGGGATCAGCACCTGGACGGCCTGGGGGATGATCTCGACGGTCAGCTCGCGCGTCATGCCGCCGTCCTCGCCGTCGAACTCGATGGGCTGGGGGCGGCGCGGGCGCAGGACCACTTTGCGAGCTTGATACACTTCCAGGGAGCGGTCCTGCTGGGCGCGGCCCAGCAGGGCGTTCCCCAGGAGGCGCAGCCAGTCGGCGGGTGTGGAGGCTTTCAGGATGCCCACATCCAGCAGGCCGTCGTGGGGCGAGGCTGTCGGCATGGCGTCCAGGCCGCCGGTGATCTTGCCCATGTTCGCCAGCAGGACGGACTTGACGCGGCGACGGAGGGGCGGCCTGTCGTCCAGGTGAATCTCCACATGGGCGCGGCGGCGCGGCAGGTTCTTGAGGGCGGCCACGAAGTAGGCCAGCTTGCCCAGCTTGTCCTTGGCCTCGCGATCGGAGTCCTTGATCATTTGGGCGTCCATGCCCAGCCCGCCCATGATCGCGAAGTAACGTCCGTCGCCGGTGCGGGCGAGGTCCAGGGCATATTTTCGGCCGCCCAGCGCGACGTCCACCGCGTCCGGCACGGTCATGGGGATGCCGAGGTTGATCGAGAGCAGGTTGCCGGTCCCGGCGGGGAAGACAGCGACGGGGATGTCCTTGCCGACCACGGCGGACATGGCCTCCATCACGGTGCCGTCGCCGCCGGACACGGCCAGCAGGTCCGCGCCCTGCGCCAGCGCCTCCTCGGCACACTCCTTCGCGCCTTGCTGCTTGGTGGTGGCGATGAACTGGCAGGTGTAGCCGTGGGCGGCGAGGGCCTCGGAGATGATCTTTCTGCGCTCCTCCGGGTCGCTTTTGCCGGACGTGGGGTTGAAAATCACATAGACGCATTTCTGGTCCGCCGGGGGTGCCGCCGGGGCTTCAGTGTTCGGGATAAAGCTAGTTTGGGTCATGGCGTCCACTATACCCGAAATCGGGCAGTTCAACCGGAAACGTCACGCGGCCCTTGCCAGGTCAAGGCTGGAGGTGGCCTGTGATCGGCTGCCGCCGCCGTTTTTGAGGATGGCGATGCAGTCCGGATCCAGCGCGTCCCGGTCCAGGATGGCGAAGACCTCGTCGGGCGGCAGGGCGCCCCGATAGGGGCGCTCGGCGGAAAGGGCGTCGAAGACATCCGCGACGGCCAGCGCGCGCATGTCCAGGTCCAAGTCGTCCGCGTCCAGACCCCGGAAGTAGCCCCGGCCGTCCAGCCGCTCATGGTGCGCCCCGGCGATCTCGGTCAGCCGCTCGAAGCCGGAGATCTGGCTCAAAATCTGCTGCGTGTAGTAGGGGTGACGGCGGATGCAGGTCCATTCCTCGTCCGTCGGCTTGCCGTTTTTGTCCAGGATCGTGTTCGGGACGGCCAGCTTGCCGATGTCGTGCAGCAGGGCGGCCCGCCGCAGCGTCGTCCGGCGCGGCCCTGCGATGCCCAGACCGTCGGCGATCTCCATCGTGACCGCACAGACGCGCGAGGAGTGCTCCCCTGTGAAGTGCGATTTGGCGTCCACGATCTGCGCGAACGCCTCGCAGACCGAATCCAGCCGCGCCTCCGTGGCGGGCTGGGTCGCCGCCTCGACGTCCAGCCCCAGCAGAGTTGCGTGGGGGCTTTCGCGCACGGAGTACCAGAAGGCGTCGTCCTGGCGGAACGAGTGGGCCACGCGGACGAGTTCGGGGTCGAACCAGCGCCCGGCGCGGGCGCGCAGCATCTCGTAGGCCGGTCCCAGGCCGAACGTCGTGCTGAACACCTCTAAAGTCTGGGCCAGGCAGGCGATGCGTGCCAGGATCGGGATCTGCTCCCCTTGGAGGTGATGGGGCGCCCCCTGCCCGTCCCAATGCTCATCCAGAAACCGAATGCACTCGGCGGACATGGCGCCCAGCCCCAGGGAAAGGGCGATGTCCGCCCCGCGCGAACAGCGCGACTCCATGAGCTGGTCGGTGATGCCGCCCGTGCCGGCGATTTTGAGCATCTGTCGGGCGCGGGCAAGCAGGCTTCCTCCCGGCAGCGTGTGCGCGGCGGCGTACTTGACGGCCTCGACGATGCTGCTCCAATCCACGATCCTGGCGGCGTATTTAGCCTGAACGTCGTCCCCCCCGTAGATCTCGAACATATGGGCGGCGTTGCTGGAGCACCCCGAGTCTTTCATTAAAAGGGCATGGTAGAGGCTGTTCATGGCCGCCTCGTCCAGCCGCAGGGCCGCCGCCATCCGCATCCCGAGGAGGCAGGCGCGTTCCGTGTGGCCCGGCACCTGCCCGCTGGTCAGGTCGAGGGCGTAGCTGAGGGACGACAAAATCTCCGCCAGCGCCAGCATCGGCGGCTCGTCTTCGTCCTCCAAAGGCAATAAGTAATCGGTCCGCATGGGTTCTTCCGTCATTATCGGCAGGGGGAATGCGCCGTGACATCTGTTGATTTACCGGCCTTGCCGAACCAGGCGAACTGTTGGGTATACTGTTCCTTGAAGTTGGAGACCAACTATGACGATCACACTGACACCGGAGATCGAGAGGAGTCTGAGTCGCGAGGCTAACCGCTACGGAACAACGCCGGAACTGCTGGCCTTGGAGACCTTACAAGTGCGCTTTGCCGAGCCTGCTTCTTCTCTCGAAGGGATGCCCCTTGATGTGGCGCTGGCGGACTTAATCGCCGAGGCGAAAACGCTGGAGCCGCAGCCCCCGCCTCCCGCAACGAGAAGCCCTTTTGAAGAGATATTGGCGGCAAAGTATCGCGCTCAGGGCATAGAAGTATGACCTTGACAGATGCCGGTCCGCTTGTCGCTCTCGTTGACAGAAGGCAGAAGCGGCATGAAATTTGTCTCGCCACTTTTCCGACGCTGCCCGCGCCGATGGTTGCGCCGTGGTCTTGCGATACGGAGGCTATGTATCTGCTTCATACCATAGGTGGCCGATGCAGAGTCTCCTCTGGCGTTACGTCAGCAGCGGACGCTTAACATTGTACGCTCCGTCGGAGCCGGAGATCATCCGGGCAGAAGTCCTCATGGAGAAGTATCGAGACACGCCGATGGACCTCGCGGATGCCGTTTTGGTCGCCGCTGCTGAGACTTTGTCTCTGACACGGATTTTCACTCTGGATAGCCATTTTTATGCCTATCGGACTGCGGACGGCAAAGCGTTTGAAGTCGTACCCCAGCCGCAATCTCCGAGGAGTTTACTCGCTTGAACCTGGATCGTTACAAAATCCTCTGCCTTTACGCCTTTCAGAAGGGCGTCAGCCTGCGGGCACAGACGCCGAATGCGCCGCAGAACACGAAAACCCTGTTCGACAGCGGGATGCTGTACCTGACCGCCATCATTGCGCGGGAGCCGGGGTTTTTGGATCAAATCACCGCCCTGGCCCTGCCGGACGATGTGGCGCTGGGCCTGGGCGGCCGGTTCCCGTCATTTGATGCCAAGGCGTACCTGACGGCGCGGGCCGAGGCGAAGCGGCTGGACGAGAAGCTGAAGGCCAAGAAGCCGTTCGGGCCGCCGTCCTGATGCGAACGCGGCGGCTGGGCAAGACGGGGTTTCAGGTGTCCGAGGTCGGCTTCGGCGGGTGGGCCATCGGGGGCAACGGGTGGGGCAACTCGTATGGGGACACGGACGACCTGGTCTCCAAAGCCGCCCTCCGCAGGGCACTCGAACTTGGCGTCACGCTGTTTGACACCGCCGATGTCTACGGGCAGGGGCACAGCGAGGCGCTGCTGGGCGAAGTCCTGACGGAGTGGGGCGGCCCGCCGCCGGTCGTCGTCACGAAGGGCGGCATCAACTTCTACCGGAAAGATGGGACTTTGGAGCCGGACTGGACGCCGCTGGCGCTGGCTCATGCCGTGCAGCAGAGCTTGATCCGTCTGCGGCGCGAAACTCTGGACGTGTTTCTGCTGATGAACCCGCCCGTCGAGGAATTGGACCGCTTCCGGGTCTGGGAGACGCTGGACGCGCTGCGCCGGGCCGGCAAGGTCAAATGGGTTGGGGCGTCGGTGGCCGAGCCGGAGGACGGCGTGTGGCTGCTGCGTAACAACCTACCTGTGGACGTGCTGGAAGTCGGCTACAGTCTGTTCTATCAAGGCGCGACGACGGAACTGCTGCCGCTGGCACGTCGGCGCAAGGTGGGCATTTTGGCGCGGGAACCTCTGGCGAACGGGTTCCTGACCGGCAAGTACGGCCCGGACGCCGTGTTCCCGGAGGGCGACATCCGGGCCGCTCTGCCGCCGGAGTATGTGGCGGCGATGGCCCAAACGGCGGCCCGATTGGACTTCCTGCGTCGGGACGGCGTGCGGACGGCGGCGCAGGCCGCCCTGCGCTTCGTTCTGGACGATCCCGCTGTTTCCTCAGTGATCGTCGGTGCGAAAACGGCGGCGCAGGTGGAGGAAAACATTGGGGCCGCTGATGTGCCGCCCGTAGATGAGGCGGAGCGGGCGCGGATCGTGGAGGTGTTTTAGTGCTCAAAGTGACCAGCGCGGCGCAGATGCGCGAGATGGACCGGCGCACCATCGAAGACTTCGGCGTCCCCAGCCTCGTCCTGATGGAGAACGCGGCCCTGCGCGTCGTGGACGTGATTGCCGAGCGGTTCGGGCCGCTCAAGGGCAAACGGATCACTGTTGTCTGCGGCAAGGGCAACAACGGCGGCGACGGACTGGCGATTGCCCGCCATCTGGCGACGCGGTTCGAGGCTGATGTAAGAGTTCTCATGGCAGATCCATTGAGCATGCCAGGGGATGCCGCTGTAAATCTCAAGATGGCGCATCGTTACGGGTTGAGTTTTCTCGCTTCCAACTCCGGTCCTAAAATTTCCGGCAGTGATGGCTTGATTGTAGATGCTCTGCTCGGAACAGGCATAAAGGATGGCGTTACGGGCGATCTTGCAGCTTACATCAGTGCCATGAACAATACGGCAAACTTGACTGGGATGCCGATCGTCGCCGTAGATGTGCCGTCGGGACTGGACGCCGACACGGGCGAAGTGGAAGGCGCCTGCGTCAAGGCGACGCTGACCGTGACGTTCGCGCTGCCAAAGTTCGGGCTGATGGTCTACCCCGGCGCGGAGTATGTGGGGGAGTTAATCATCGCCGACATCGGGATGCCCCGGCAGGTGATGGCGGCGGACGATGTTCAGGTGGCCGTGACCGAAGCCGCCGATGTGGCCCGGTGGCTGCCGGCGCGCGTCAACGGGCGGGACAGCAACAAGGGGCAGTTCGGTCATGTGACGGTCTTCGCCGGGTCTAGCGGGTTCGTGGGGGCGCCGACGCTCACATCGGAAGCGGCGGCGCGGACGGGGGCGGGACTGGTGACATTGGCCGTTCCCGAAGGCATCCAGAACGCCCTCATGGCGCGCGTCAGCCCGGTCGTGATGACGAAGGGGCTGCCGCAGACTGAGGGCGGGACGTTCGCGCGGGCGGCGGTGGAGGCGGCTCTGAAACTCGCCGAGAAGGGGACGGCGGCGGCCCTGGGGCCGGGCTTGGGCGGGCCGGACAGCGAGGAAACGCGCGCCTTCGTCCGTGAGTTCGTCGCCCGCTGCTCGGTGCCGCTGGTCATAGATGCCGACGCGCTGAACTGCCTGGCCCTGGAGCCGGACCGGGGCGCGTCCGTTGTGAAGGGGCGGCCCGCCGCGACCGTCCTGACCCCCCATCCGGGCGAAATGGGGCGGCTCCTGGGAACGGACACGAAAACGGTGCAGGCCGACCGCCGTGCTGCCGCCGAAGAGTCCGCGCGCAACTATGGCTGCCCTGTCCTGCTCAAAGGGGCGCGGACGCTGATCGCCGACCCGTCCGGGCGGCTCGCCGTCAACACGACCAGCAACCCCGGCATGGCGACCGGCGGGGCGGGGGACGTGCTGACGGGCGTGATCGCCGCGCTTCTGGCGGGGAAATTGGACGCCTGGGCGGCGGCGGCGGCGGGCGCGTACCTGCACGGGCTGGCGGGGGATTTGGTTGCCGCCGGGCAGGGCGGCCCCGCCGGTTTGATCGCGACTGATCTGGTTGACTATTTGCCCGCTGCCATCGCCCGCTGTCATGCCGAGGCTGCCCACCTATGACCAAGCTTCTCGTAATCTGTTTGCTGCTGACGGCTTCCTCTGTCCTGGCGGCCCCGCCGCTGACGCTGACGCTGCCCGATAAAGGCGCGTATTCGTATTGGATTCAGTCGAAATCCGGCGCCATTACGAACCTTCCCGCCAACATCTCGCGTAAAGGGAGTGTTAAGATCGCCGTTCCCCTTGCGGCGGGGGACCGCGTGTTTGTGCTGGATGTCCACACGGGACAGATCGCCGCCCGCACGGTTTTGGTCGGAACCGGCAGAGTCCCGACTTCCATCACGCTGACGACCGCTGACTTCCAGCCGATGGCCCTGCCCGTTGCCGCCCCTGTGGTGGCGACCGTCGCGGCCGCGCCCCCGGCGCCTGTCCCCGACAAGGTCGGCAGCATCGGGCGGCTGGTGACGGGGCTGTTCAGCCTGATCCTGGCGGCGGGCGTCCTGTGGGTCGTGGTTCAGCTCGTCAAGACGCGCGGCGAGCCGCTGCGTCATGTGGCCCGGCGTCTCGGCGTAGAGGCCCCGGAGCCGGCGCCGCTGGAAGCCGATGATTTGGAAAAGACGGTAATCTACACGCCGGCCAAGCGCGCGCCCCAGCCCGTCCCCGAAGAAGCCGGACTGCCGGCTCCTGCGGCGACTGCTCGGCGCGGCCTGGAGATGACCCTGCCGGGAATCCCGGCCTTGATCGGCGTGCAGGGGATTGTCGCCGGCAGCACGTTCGCGCTCACGGCGGGTGACTTGACCATAGGACGGGACGGCGAGAACGAGATTGTGCTGGCCGAAAACACTGTCTCGCGCCGCCACGCTCGTGTCCTGCGCGACGGGCAGGGGCAGTTCTCGCTGACGGACCTGGGTAGCGTGAACGGCGTCTATGTCAACGGAATGCGCGTCCAGCGCGCCATTCTGGACATGGGGGATGAGATCAAGATCGGGGACAATTACTTCCGCTTTCAGGCGGACAAGGAGCCAACATGATGAAGAATTATTCGCTTGTGGCGGCAGCCCTGCTGGCCGCCTGCCCGCCGGCCGCATATGCACAGACTGCCGCGCCTCCCCCTCCCGCTGCCCCGGCGTCTGCGGCCCAACCCGTCACGCTGCGGCTCAAGTTCACGCCGGGCCAGACTTTGTATTACTCGATGATTACGGACACAAACGGTACGGTGCTGACCGGCCAGTCCGGAGCCGGAATGCCGATTCAGGTCCATATGCAGATGCTGATGCATCAGACGGTGAAGGGTATCCGGGCTTCGGACGGCGCGGCGACAATGGTGGTCGGCATTGACACGATGAGCATGGGCATGAACGGGCGGGCGTTCCCCTTGCCGCCCGACAAGCTGACGCAGATGAAGACGATCGGCACGATGACCATCCTGCCGAACGGCAAGACGCTGTCCTTCACGCCCAGCGCCGGCCTGAGTGCGGCGCCCTCGATGCCGGGCATGGACATGAGCCACGCAAATCCGATGGGAAACCTGGGCCAGCTCCCGGACACCCCGGTCAAAGCCGGCGATACCTGGAAAAGCAGCGTCGCGATGGGCATGATGATGAACATGCAGGCCGCTTCGACGTTTTCTCTGGCGAGCTTGGACAGTGCGGACGGCAAGACGATCGCGGTCATCAATCAGACGACCGGCGGCACGTTCGGAATGCCGGGCGCGGGCGGAACCGCCGCGGCCGGGCCGATGGGCATGAAGATGAAGGGGACTGTTAAGGGGACCGGAACCCTGCGCTTCGATGTGGATGCCGGAGCCATGCAGGCACAGACCGGCCAAGCCGACATCACAATGACCATGATGCCGCCCGGTGCGACCGCGCCGATGAAAATGCAGATGCAGGCAAACACGTCCGTCACGCGCGCCTCCGCACCCACCCCCTCCGCAAACCCGGCCGTGCAGTAGGAGAGAGTAGCAGTCAGAGGAAAAGAGGAAAAAGAGGGCGGGGTCTGTCCCCGCCCTCTTTGTCTGTCAAACCACGGCGTCTAAAATCCGCTCGGCGACCTCACGCTTGGTCAGGAGCGGCAGCGCGAGTTCGCGCCCGTCGCGCCCCAGCAGGGTGACGACGTTGGTGTCGCCATCGAAGCCCGCGCCTTCCGCCGTCACATCGTTGGCGACGATCCAGTCCAGGTTCTTGGCCGCCAATTTGCGGCGCGCGTGGTCCAGCAGGTCCTCGGTCTCCGCCGCAAACCCGACCAGCGTTTGGCCCGCGCGCTTTTCTCGCCCCAGCCTCGCCAGGATGTCGTCATTGGCGGTCAGCGGCAGGATCAGCCCCCCTGACCCCAATTCTGGGGGAGTTTTTTTGATCTTCTGGGCGGCTCTGTCTGCGGGACGATAATCCGAAACGGCGGCGGCGGCGAGGATGAGGTCGGCGGACGGGGCATGGGACAGCACAGCGTCGCGCATCTGCGCCGCCGTCTCGACGCGGATGAACTCGACGCCGCCGGGGGCGGGCAGGGCGGTCGGACCGGAAACCAGGGTGACGGTCGCCCCGCGCAGGCGGGCGGCCTCGGCCAGCGCGTAGCCCATCTTGCCGGACGAGCGGTTGGAAAGGTAGCGAACGGGGTCCAGCGGCTCGCGCGTCGGGCCTGCCGTGACCAGAACGCGCCTGCCGTCCCATGAGCCTGATCGGGCCAGCATGTCTTGGATGGCATTGAAGATCGTCGGCACGTCGGCCATGCGGCCCACGCCCTCCGTCCGGCAGGCCAGCCGCCCCGTCGTCGGCTCGATAAAATAGTAGCCGTAGTCGCGCAGCTTCGCCAGATTGGCCTGCGTGGCGGGGTTGTTCCACATGCCCGTGTTCATGCCGGGGGCCAGGAGAATGGGCGCGGTGCAGGCGAGCGCCGCCGCCGTCAGCATGTCCTCGGCCAGCCCATGGGCGAGGCGGGCGATGACGTTCATCGAGGCGGGGACGATGGCGAACAGGTCGCAGTTGCGGGCGAGCCAGATGTGGGCGATCTCGCCGGGGAACGGCTCCTCAAACGTATCAATGGGGCAGGGGTGGTGGGTCAGGGCGCGGAACGTGGCAGGCTGCACGAAGCGGGCCGCGTCCGCCGTCATCACCGGATACACTTCGACGCCGCTTTTGACGAGCTGGCTTGCCAGGTCGGCGGCTTTGTACGCGGCGATGGAGGCGGAGACGCCCAGCACGACGCGCTTGGGGGTGGCGGGGGCGTCAGCCATTGAACGCCCCGTTGTGGATGCGGCAGTGCTCGGCGCGCAGGACGGCGCGGATGGCGTCCACGGCGTCCTCCACGCTGTCATTGGTCACAGCATAGTCGTAGTGGGGGCGCTGGGCCATCTCCTTGCGGGCGTGCAGGAGGCGCTTGGCAATCTGGTCCTCACTGTCGGTGCGGCGGTGGCGCAGGCGGCGCTCCAGTTCTTCCAATGACGGCGGCTGCAAGAAGACGAGGACGGCGTCGGGGGCTTTTTCCTGGACGATCAGGCCGCCCTGGACCTCGATCTTCAGGATGACGTCAATGCCCCGCAGGCGGCGCTCGGCGACCCAGGCGCGGGGAGTCCCATAGTAGTTGTCCGCGTATTCCGCGTATTCCAGTAGCTCGTCGTGGGCGACCATTTCGTTGAAACGGGCGGGGCTGACGAAGTGGTAATCCACGCCGTCCTCCTCCATGCCCCGCCCGCCGTCTTTGGGGCGCGGCGGGCGGGTCGTGGTGGTGACGCACTTCTGGACGGGGCGCGGCAGGTCGGGGCGCGCGAGCAGGGCATCCAAGACGGTGTCCTTGCCGACGGCGGAGGGGCCGGAGACGACGAGAAGCAGGCCCCTCCCCCCAGTCTGCGCGGGTGGTGTCTCGACGGCTTGCTCGGTGGAAGTAGTCACAATGCCATTATAGCACAGTCCTGACCTGGCCCGCAACCTCGAAGATCGCCCCCAATCCCCTCCCATTAAGTAGATAACTCTGATAGGAGTTACGCCGTTGCATTAAGTGTAGTGCTTGGCTGCCTGAGATACAGGCGGAGCGCCTCATAAATGATGCCGGCAACGACATCGGCTTTGGCGGCGTAGCCGCTGATGCCCGTCTGCAAACGATGCCCGTCTGCAAACGATGCCCGTCTGCAAACGATGCCCGTCTGCAAACGATGCCCGTCTGCAAACGATGCCCGTCTGCAAACGAAGCGCCTCTAAGCGCACGAAGCGCCCGCAGCGATAGCAGGATGTGACACTTCTGGGCCTGCGCGCTCCGTACCTGTTCGCTCTGGGCCTGTGCCCGTTCAATGCCGCTGCACTGCTGCCCGCTCGATGCCGCCGCACGGCTTGAGTTGACGCTGGCCGTTCTCGATGGCGAACACCTGACGGGCCATCTCCTGGCGCGTGATCTCCGTCATCGTCAGGGCGCTCGTGGCCCAGTGTTCTACTTTTTCTTGTTCCGTGTCGCCGTTGGGGGCGACGCTCCCAAACACCGCGACGCTCCCAAACACCGCGACGCTCCCAAACACCGCGACGCTCCCAAACACCGCGACGCTCCCAAACTCGAAAGTCGGGCGGCAGTCTCGAAAGTCGAGCGGGTGTAGGCGTCATGGGACGCGGTGGCCGCGCAGCGGGCGGCCTCGGTGCAGGTGGCGGCACAGTGGGCGGCCTCAGTGCAGGTGGCGGCACAGTGGGCGGCCTCAGTGCAGGTGTAGACCCGCTGGGCGGCGATGAGAGACTGGATGTAGTCCATGTCTGAGACTTTGGGCGCGTTCATCAAGCGCAGTATGAACGCTTCAGCAGTATGAACGCTTCACTCGGCCCACGTCAACTGCGTAAGTCCTAATCCTTAATCCTCGGGCCGGTCGCCGGGGGGGATGCCGCGGTCACTGGCGCGGTCGGGCGGATCAATGGTGAGGTCTTCGCGGACGCGGATCTGGCAGGATAGGCGGTACTGGCCGAGCAGGCCGTCTTCTTCCAATGTCGCGCGCTCCTCGGCGTTCATCTCGGACGGTTCGCCGCTCAGGAAGTGAACGCGGCAGGTGGTGCAGCGGGCGAAGCCGCCGCAGCGGTGCAGGATATCATACCCGGAGTCTTCAATGGTGAGGACGAGCTTCTTCCCGCTCTCGGCTTCAAACGGCCTCTGGCCTTCAATGGTGACTGTCGGCATCAGTGTTGGTTTCCCTTTTCTCTTCACAAGTTCTGATCGCATGGCTGCGTGACAGAGGTTCGTCCTGCGTGTTCCCATTTCCTGCCGCCTCGGTAAAAATTATGCTTGACATACATTTATAGTAGATGTATAATAAAGTTGACAGGAGGCAGCACATGGCAAAACGACAGGACACGCAGAAAGGCGGCACGACCGTCTGGGTGCTGGCGGTGTTGGCGGACGGGCCGCAGCACGGGTACGCCCTCGCCCGCGAGATCGAGCAGCGCAGCGGCAGCGCCCTGAAGCCCGGCGAGGGGACGCTGTACCCGGCCCTCCGCGCACTGGAGGGGGACGGACATATTACCGGCGCATGGGAAATCCAGGCGAGCGGTCCTGCCCGTAAGGTCTATTCATTGACCGACCAGGGACGCGCGGAACTGGCGAAGCAGGCGCAGGCATGGCACGAGTACGCGCGGGCCGTCAGCGGCATTTTGGGAGGGCAGCCCGATGAGCAGACGGCCTGAACGTGCGCCATTGGAGTGCTATCTGGACCGCATCTGCCGGCGGCTCTGGTTCATCTCGGCCCGTGAGCGCCGGGAAACGCGCGAGGAGCTGCGCCAGCACCTGGAGACTTTGGCGGCCCACGCGGCTCGTACCATTTCAACGACAGAAGCAATGGAGGAAGCGATGGAGAAGTTTGGTGACCCCAAGCAGATCGCAAGAGACCTCTCCCGGCAGCACCTACGCCGCCGCCGCTGGCTGTCCGTTCTGCTGAAGACGACGGCGGGCGCGGCCCTGACGCTGCTGACCCTCGTGGTCGGTTACAGCGCCTGCTGGTACTTCGCGATGAGCAAGCCGATGGAGCGCGAAGCCGCGCCGACGCCCATCGCGTCTGCCTCTTCAACACTGGCAGCGATCCAGGCCGCACAGGACGGCTACGCGCGCCAAATCCAGTCGGTTCGGTTTCAAGGCAGCCAGACGGTCCATGCCTATTACCAGGGACATGGAGATAGGATGGAAACTCATGCTTACCAGGTCGCTGCCAAAGGCAATCGGTATTATTCGCGAGAGGTTTCCGATGATCGCTACGGTAACGGGCCAGACCAAATTTCCCATGAGGATGACGTCTATGTCTCCGACGGCAAAACCATGCGCGAAAACCTGACGGAGTGGAACGGACCCGTGAGCAGCACCCTTGCCCGGCAGACGCATGGCGGTCGCTTCTACCTGCGCGACAACACCTTCAAGCCGCACGACGCCGACGAGGTGCTGCAATACGGCTACAAAGTCCACGGCGTCTGGATCGGCGACATGCTGCGGCGCGGCAAGCCAAGCGTGGAAGGGACGGTGACGGATGCTCAGTTCGGCCCGCTGACCGTCGTGCGCTGCCGGAACAAGACGCGCTGGGGGGCGGATGAAGCGGTGCGCGTGTGGCTCTCGCCGAAACTGGGCTGGATGGCCGTCAGGACCGAGGCGCGGGAGGCAAATGCAAGACCTCCCTTCGGGCTTCGGATGCTATACGAGTCTCGGAACATTGTTCGTGTCGGGACGCTCTGGGCGACAAGCGAGGGGCGCTTCCAGTACGACGCCCTGGGGCTAGGACGGCGGCAGCAAGTGGCCGATCATTCCGAGCGCTTTTCTAGCGTGGCATTCAACGACGTTCCCGACGCGCGGTTCCTCGTACACTATCCCATTGGAACACGGGTCTTGTCGGAGGACTTCCAGAAGGTTTCCGTTCTTCAACCCTCCGGCCAGTGGAAGGTAGAGGCTTCCGACGTGGCCTCCAGCCTGGCTCCGCAGTGGTCTCTCGTGTTGGCTGGGGTGATCGTTCTCGGCGGCGGCTTCGCCGTGCTGCGGGCGAGGCGGCGCGGGCGGCGGCGGGCGGCATGAATGGGGCTGTTGCCTGAACCGGCCCCGGCCTTGAAAGGCCGGGCTACTCCCTGTGAAAGTCGCTCCGCGACTCAGGACAGACTCACGGCGACTTGGCCTCAGTGCCGAAGGCACTTCCACTCAAAGTAGCCCGACCCTTCAGGGCCGGGGCTTTTATCGGTTCCACCACTTGCGGCCCGAATCCGTCACCATCTTGTCGGCCTCCTCCGGCCCCCAGCTTCCTGCCGGGTAGTTCGGCAGGTCGGGGACTTTGGACTTCGCCCAGTGGTCCAGGATCGGGGTGATCAGGCCCCACTCGGCTTCCACCTCGTCGTCGCGGGTAAACAGGGAGGCGTCGCCGATCAGGGCGTCCATGATCAGGCGCTCGTAGGCGTCGTGGATGCGCTGGCCGAAGCTCGTGCCATAGGTGAAGTGCATGTCCACGGGGCGGACGACGGTCTTCTGGCCGGGCGGCTTGGCGCCCAGGCGCATGGAAATCCCTTCGTTGGGCTGGACCCGGATCGTGATGACGTTCGGCTCGGCGTCGTCGCTGGTCTCGTTCGCCAGCAGCACCTGGGGCACGTCTTTGAAGGTGATGTTGACCTCGGTGACGCGCTCCGGCATCCGCTTTCCGGCCCGGACGTAGAAGGGGACGCCGGCCCAGCGCCAGTTCTGGATTTCGAGCTTCAAGGCGACAAACGAGTCCGTGACCGAGTCTTTGGGCACATTCGGCTCATCGCGGTAGGCCGGAACGTCCTTGTCGCCCATCTTGCCTGCCCCGTACTGACCGCGCACAACGCAGGCGTTGCAGTCATCGCCCAAAACCGGCTTGATGGCGCGCAGGGCTTTGGCCTTCTCGTCGCGGATGTCGCTCGCGCTGAGGGTGTTCGGCGGCTCCATCGCGATCAGGGCCAGCATTTGCAGGGCGTGGGACTGCACCATGTCGCGCAGCTCGCCCGCGTGGTCGAAGTAGCCCGCGCGCTGCTCGACGCCGACGGTCTCGGCGACCGTCACCTGGACGTTGTCCACATACTTGCCGTTCCACAGAGGCTCGAACAGCAGATTAGCGAAGCGAAAGACGAAAATGTTCTGGACCGTCTCTTTGCCTAAGTAATGGTCAATGCGGTAGATCTGGTCCTCGTCGAAGACCTGCCTGAGTTCAGCGTTCAGCGCGCGGGCGCTGTCCAGGTCCGACCCGAAGGGCTTCTCGACGATGATGCGCGTGAAGCCCGCGCTGTCTTTCTCATCGCCGGATTTGACCAGACCCGCCTTGCCGAGCTGCTGGATGACGGTCGTGTAGGTGCTGGGCGGCGTGGCGAGGTAGTACAGGCGGTTGCCCTGCGTCCCTTCGGACTGGTCGAACTTGTCCAGCCGCTCCTTGAGCCAGGTGAAACCCTGGGAATTGTCGAAGTCGGAGCGGTGGAAGACGACCCGGCGGGCGAACTTGTGCCAGGCGTCCTGCGACTCCTTCCACAAGTCCGGCGCGAACTCCTGGAGCGAGGATTGCAGCTCCTCGCGGAACGAGTGGTCGGAGAAGTCGCGCCGGGCGAAGCCGACGATCTTCATCTTTTCCGGCAGCAGCCCCTGCGTTTCCAGCGAGAACAGGGCAGGAATGAGTTTGCGGTGGGTTAGATCGCCGGTCGCGCCGAAGATGATGATGCTGCATGGGGGGATCGGCGACTCGATCAGGCGCGAGTCGTCTGAGGCTGTCTTCTGCTCGTCCGGGTCGAGGGTGGGGTTAGGGTCTGTCGTTGTGGTCATGGTGACTCCGTGATCTCTTCGCGATTGTGTTTATTTGAGCGACTGAATGTAGGCGACAAGCGCCTTGATCTGCGCGTCACCATACTGGCCCTTAAAGGCGGGCATCCGGGGCGGGAAGCCGTTCACGATGTTCCGGGCGATCTTGGCGTCCGGGTCGCCGAGGCGGTGCAGCGAGGGGCCGACCTGCCCCTGCCCCTGCTGCCCGTGGCAGCCCGCGCAGGCGTCGCGGTAGAGGGTGCGGCCGGTCGCCACGAGCTGCGCGGAGGCCGTCTGCCCCCCCGCCGGCAGTTTTGGCTCCGAGGGGACGGCCTGCTTGGCTTCACTCTGCTTGGCTTCACTCTGCTTTGTTTCCGCCGACACAGCGCGCGTCCCGACGGCGGACACGCCGTAGGCAATGCCGACCACGCCCAGCCCGGCGGCCAGCCCGGCGACTAATCCCTTGAGTTCACGCGCCATCGTTTATATCTTCCTAAGCGCGGGCCTAAGCCCCAAGCAGTTCGCCGCCGAAGTAGCCAGCGGCGGCCATCAGCCCTGCGGTCGCGGCGGCGGCGACCAGGTAAACGCCGAAGGCGGGCCGCGTGGCCTGGTCGCGCACGACCAGACGCCAGACGGCCAGACCGATCATCAGGCCGAAGGCGGGCCAGACAAAGTCGTGGTGCTTCGCCAGCGTCCCATTTCCAAAGAACTGCCAGGCCGAGATCACCATGCCGGACACCACGGCCGCCAGGGTAGCCAGCGCGCCTAACAGCAGGGTATAGAAGCCCGTGATGTGCAGATCGCGCTTGTACGGTTCGCGCCCGACGTAAGCCAGCGCGTCGAACAAGAACGAGGCAATCATCAGCGCGATTGGGAAGTGCGTACTGCCGCCGTGCAGGTTCGCCCAGAGTTTGTCCAAATGAGTGCCTTTAGGAACCCACCCCGCCTCGTTCCTCGGCACCCCTCCCGTTTCGGGAGGGGAAAAAGGTTCCAGGGGAGGCCGCTATTCTTGTCTCTTCGTCCTCCCGATTCGGGAGGACCCCTGCGAAGTGACTTGTCACGAAGCAAGGAGGTGGGTTCCCTACACCTTCGATGGGTCGGCGACATGGTCCGTGGCGGCAATGGTCTCCGCCGCCTCGCTGGCCGAAGCACCCGGCTGGATCTGGTCCGCCGTGCTGTCCGAGGTGCCGCTGTAGGTGACGGCGTCGCCTGATCCGGTGGCGTCGTGGACCGTGCCCTCGATAGACTTGACCGCGTGGCCGCCGAACTCGTTCCGCAGGGAGGCGATGACTTTGGCCGCGAAGTTCTCGGGCTGGCGCGAGTGGAACCGCTCGTACAGCGAGGACGTGATGACCGGCGCGGGGACGTTATGGTCAATGGCCTCCTGGATGGTCCAGCGGCCCTCGCCCGAGTCCTCGACGTAGCCGCGAATCTTTTGCAGGTTCTCGTCGCTCTTGAAGGCTAGGACCAGCAGGTCCAGCAGCCACGACCGGACGACGCTCCCGAAGCGCCAGGCGGAGGCAATGTCGGTCAGGTCCAGCTTGTACTCGCTGGCGTGCAGGATGTCAAAGCCCTCGCCGTAAGCCTGGAGCATCCCGTACTCGATGCCGTTGTGGACCATCTTGACGTAATGCCCGGACCCGGATGCGCCCGTGTAGACGTAGCCGTCGTCGGGGGCCAGCGTCTTGAAGACGGGTTCGCAGAATTTAGCCGCATCCGGGTTGCCGCCGTACATCAGGCAGTAGCCTTCTTTCAGCCCCCACACGCCGCCGCTCGTCCCGCAGTCAACGTAGTGGATGCCGGACTGCTCCAACTCCCCGGCTCGGCGGACGGTGTCTTTGAAGTAGGAGTTGCCGCCGTCAATGATGATGTCTCCCTCGGACATCAACGCCTTCAGCTTGGCGATGGTGTCGTCCACGGGTTTGCCCTGCGGAACCATGATCCAGGCGACTTTGGGCGTCTGCTGCTGCCGACTGATGGCCTCGCCCAGATCGGTGACGCCGACGCCGCCCTTCTTCTCCACTTCGGGCACCTTGTCCGGCGACACGTCAAAGCCATAGACCGTGTGCCCGCCCTGCGCCAGCCGCTCCAGCATGTTCATGCCCATGCGGCCCAAACCGACCATTGCGATCTCCATGCAAAACTCCTCCGGGGGGATTGACAATACTTGCTGTCCCCGGTATATTCCCCGGCATCGTTCCCCTTTAACCAGCGTGATTCCTCCTGCCGCGAATGAAACAGGCTCTGGATGCCCGGATGGAACTTCTCGATGCCCTGCTTTGTAATGTCTACTGAAGCAGCGGAATGAGGTCAACATCGAAACGAGGTCAATTGTGGCAACTGTGACACTGGACACGAGCCGGACGCTCACCAACGAGGAAACAGCCGTCGTCCGCAAGCACCACTGGCTGGTGCGCTGGACGCACTGGGCCAACATTCCGGCCCTGCTGGGCCTGGCGCTGTCGGGCCTGTCCATCTACTGGGCCGCGCCCGTCTACCATCACGAACCCCACGAGGCCACGGGCGGCAGCACCGACTATCTGGCCGACATCGGCCTGTGGGTGGCCCGGCACGAACCCTGGCGGCAGTCCTACGGCACGTCGGACACCTGGGTGGACGCAAACACGCCCGCCGGTCACTACAGCACGACCTGGTTCTACGACCATTTCAGCCTGGGGACGGGGATGCTGGCCGAGGCGCTCAACATCCACTGGATCTTCGCGTACCTGTTCATCCTCATCGGCGTCCTGTACCTGGTCGGGCTGGGGCTGGGCGGCGGCTACAAGTCCCTGCTGCCCCGGCGCGGCGACCTCCAAAACGCCGTTCGGATGCAGATTTACTATATCGGTCTGCCCTTTGCCAAGCTGACCCGCCGCCCGTGGCCGCACCCTGAGGTAAAGACCAAGTATAATGCCTTGCAGCGGCTGGCGTACTTCTCCATGCCGGTCATGGCGACGCTGTCCGCCCTGACGGGCTGGGCGATCCACAAGCCGCAGCAGCTCGGCTGGCTGCAAGCGGTGTTCGGCGGCTACGACCTGGCCCGCGTCTGGCATTTCTGGCTGACCTGGGTGTTCCTCGCCTTCGTCATCCCCCATGTGGTCTTGGTGTTCGCGGACGGCTGGGACACGTTCCGCTCCATGATCGTCGGCTGGTCGGACCGGGTAGAAGGACAGAGTCATGGCAAGTAACAGCAAAGCAAATAACAACAAAAATCCCGAAGACCCGCATCTGGCGCGCACGGACCTGGCGGATCATCTGGACACCCTGCGGGCGCGGCAGCCGAGTGGCCGACGGATAGCCCCCGAGTCGCGGGCCGCCGCCCTCCCGCCGGACGAGGACCAGAAGCCGGGGCGGCTGGCCGAGACGCCCCCGCCGCGCCTCATCATCCCTCGCGGCAAGATCAAGGCGCAGACCCGTCGTGACTTCCTGATCTACAGCGCGGGCGTCGCCGCCGCCGCCGCCGGGTTCCTGTGGGTGCTGCCCGACGAGACGCGCGCGCGCCTCCCGTTCGGCATCAAGTCGCCCGCCCACCCCGACCCCGCCAAGCAGGCGTTTCTGAGCCGCGCCCTGACCTTCGACGACGACGTGGCCGCCGCACTCTACTCCCCCGACCGCCGCGTCCCGACCTACGATCTGTCGCAGGCCGCCCGCGAGCTTCGCAACAACTACGACGGCCAGACGCCCGACCCCGCCGACTACCTGGCCGACTGGACCCTGACCGTCAAGGGCCTGGCGTCCGGGAAGACCGAGCGCCTGACCGCCCCCATGCTCACGCGCCTGACCGACGGGTTCGGCCGCCTGGACCAGACCACCCGCCTGGTCTGCGTCGAGGGCTGGAGCATGATCGCCGGCTGGGGCGGCCTGCGCTTCGCCGACTTCCTGCAAGCCTACCCGCCTAAGACCGGCGCGAAGTGGGTGAGTCTGACGTCCAGCGTCAATCTGGACAGCGACGGCAATTCGGACCCCTACTACGTCTCGATTGACCTGCCCACCGCCCAGCACCCGCAGACCTTGCTGGCGACCCACCAGAACGATCCCACTTTGCAAATGGTCCCGCTGACGGCGGATCACGGCGCCCCTTTGCGCCTGCTCGTCCCGATGAAGCTGGGCCTGAAGAACATCAAGGCCATCACCGGCATCGAGTACATGGAAGGCGAGCCGCCCGACTACTGGGCCGAGCGCGGCTACTCGAAGTACGACGGTCTGTAAGCCTGCGCCCCGCCACGACAAGAGGCCAAACACAAAGGCAGCGGCTCCCCAAATGTGAGGGGCTGCTGCCTTGTTCGTCGGGTATTCGGTATGTGGCTGATGTTACCTGGCGCAGTTCCCGGATTGAAATCCGGGTCTTCGACAAAACGATTGTCCACCTGCGTGGACACAAGACGTAGGGGCGTGATTCATCGCGCCCTCTTGCTCCTTTGTCCGCGAAGACGGACATTCGCACTTCTACAAACCCGGAATTCCGGGGACAGCTCTTGGGCGGCGGTTCCAATGCGTTCCACAAGTATGAAAAAGGGGACGTGCTCCCCACGCAGGCGATCTCCAACCTCCTGCGCGTCCTGGAAGCCATGCCCATAGGTCTGGAAATCCTTTAGGGCCAGCAGACCTCCGGCAGTGAGGGAGCGTGAGCTAGGGCAATGCCGTCAGGCTTGGAGGCTGCTCGCAGGGCCTGCCACTGAACGCCAAATGTAAGGGTAGCGGCTTCCAGCATAGGGAGCCGCTGCCTTCATGGTTTGTCGCTCTTGTAATGGGCCGCTGCTTGGCCGGCCTGCACAGCCTGAAATCGCTGAGGCAACGGCGGCGTCAGGACAGGACGGTGTCAGATGGTTACAAGTGAGGCTACAGGTCCTATGACACGGGCGAGAAGGAGAAGCGCAGCCCGTGAGCCGTGCAAAAGGCAGTGAAGGCTTTGACCTCAGAGGCATCAGGGAGTGGTTGACCTCGGAAGGTCAAGGCCGCTGGACTCGTGTCAAGCCAGACCCTGGCCCCTGGTCGCTGATGACTAAGCAAGTCCCGTAAGTGGCGCGAGTACAGTGAGCCGTAAACGTGCCAGTCCTGCCCGGACACCGCCCAAACATGAGCGCCGGGCTTGGAGTCGTCCAAAATGTCGAGGCGGCGCAAGTGGATGTCCGCACTGTGATAATCCGCTTGCTGGGCAGGACTGGCATTAGCCACTAGGCCGCCGGTTATTCCGGCCAGGGTGAGCAACAGCCCCCCATACACCCCAAATTTTAGGACACTCATAATGCCTTCCCCTTCATGATGACGGGCCATATATTTTTGGTCCTCTCCTACTTAGATCCGCGCCACCCGCGGAACCTTCAGGCAGCGGCCTAACTCGGTAACACGCTGCGTGTCTACGACATGACACGCCGTCATGGGGCTTATATCGCACCGGCACACAAGCGGCTGAGGGCTGCTCCGCTGCTTGCAGACGTTGTAGCAATCATACTGGGAGAGTACAAGGCCACTCGCGGAAGTTTTCTCGACGCAGCACGAGAAGCCTTTTAGGGCTGTCAATGCTGTCTCTTACCCTCCCTTAACAGAGGAGGGTCGCCGCGAGCGGCGGGGAGAGGTAATCTGGGGGGAGGCCCGCCGTGTATACGTCTCGCTGAAAATACTGCGCGCGGCCTGGACCATTTCTGGGTAGGGGGTGTCGGTGACGGTGACGAAGCCGATGTTGTAGTTCTCGCCGTCCAGCGTCCGCCCCGTCAGCGGCTCGTCCGTGTATTGGAACCAGTGCGCGCCGACGAAGGCGGGGTTGTCAGCGACGGACTGGATGTAGTCCCGGAAGGTGGCGGCGCGGGCGGCTTGATTGGGCGTCGAGACGAGGCCGGGGTGGAACAGGCCCCGGTCGAGTGCGCCGAAATGGAACTCGCCGATGAGGCAGGGCTTGTTCAGGCCCTGGGTGAAAGCCCACGGCTGGGGGTCCAGGCGGGGGCGGTAGATGTTGAACGAGACCACGTCGCAGACTTCGGCGGCGGCCTGGACCTCCTCCGGCGTGTACCCGGCGAAGCGGCAGCCGAGGTAGAGGTGATTCGGGTCGTACTTTTTGAGCGTGTCGCGGACGACGGTGAAGTAGCGCAGGGCGAAGGCGTGGACGAACCCGCCCATGTCGGCCTTCTGGGCGTCGTTGGGCGTCTGGCTCGCCTGGTAAGGGGCATTCAGGCTGTTCCAACTTGCCAGCGCCGTTCCCCAGGCGGCGTTGAACTTCTCAATTGTGCCGTACTCAGCCTTGAGCTGCGCCCCGAATGCCTGGTGGGCAGGCTGATCGGCGGGCGCGGCCAGCGCGCCGTAGGCCAGCCCCCACCGTCCGCTGTCCACATCGCCCCCGCTCCAGGACAGCTCGTTGTCCACGAAGTAGCCGATGCACCAGGGGTCAGCTTTCAGCCGCGTGGCCTCCTCCCGGAATGACGAGTCGCAGTCCTGTGCGAACTGCGGGTCAAAGGGGTCGTGCATCTTGGCCCAGTAGTCCGAGCCGGAGGCGACGCGGGCATGGTCGCCGCCGACGCCCAAGGTGGCGGTGTAAGGCACCTGATGGGCCGCGCCCAATGCCTCGTCGGACCAGTTGCCGACCGTGTTGAAGCCCCAGGACTTCAGCCGGGCCAGCGTCGTCTTGCGCCAGGCAGTCTCGTAATCCGCCCCGTACTTGCGCTCCAGATTTGCCCGGTAGAAGTCGAACGTCTTGCCGGACTTGTAGGGGCCGTACAGGACGTGATCGTCCTGCCCGTAGAGCTTCGCCAGCGGGTCCGCCGGGGCGGGAAGCCAGGTGAACAAGGCTTCGCGCGGGCGGACGATGGTCGCGCCTCCTATTCCCACTGTGTCAATGCCCCACGAAAGAAACAGATGCCCCGCCGGCGTCACCAGCCACCAGCGGCCGTCCCGCTTGCTGGTCGCAAAGTAGCCTGTGTGGGACAGGGCGGGGCCGTCCGCCCAGCCGCCCCAGGTATCGCGGCCCGGCAGAGTGGGCGCGGCGGCGAGCGCCTTAGCCTCGGCGTCGTGGCGGGCGGCGAGCTCCGCCTCCGAGTGCAGCTTGCCCGGCCAGTCCGCGCGGGTGAACTGGCCGAAACGGTCCACGATGCCCGTGTACAGATCGCCCGCCGCGCCCGTCGGCAGCAGGCGCAGGCGGCTCAGGCGCAGGGTGCGCGGCGCGGCGGGCTGGTGCATAAACACTTGAAACGCGACGATGTGGCCCGCGTCCACCACGCCGCTGCCGCTCATGGCGGTCATCCCGGCCCGGCCCGGAGCGGGCGGGCCGCCGTTCATGCCCATCGTCGCCTTCGAGTCGGGAGCGCCCAGGTCCACAAAGAACGTGCCGGACTTCCCCGCGCCCAGGCTGGCCCCCGCCGTGTGGCAGTGGTGAACGCCGTCCGCGCTGGGGGCGTCGTCAATGCGGACGTTGAAGTCAGCCAGATCGGGGCCGGGATTAGTCGCGTTGAAGGCCAGGGTGGCGTGGCCGCGCCAGTCCCACGCCTGCCCCGCGCCCGCCGCCCATAAGACATGGGGCCACTCGGCGGGCTGAAAGGTAACGGTGACGCCTTCTTTGGTAGGCGATACGTCGGCATTCAGCCCGGCGGGCGGGCCAAAGGACTGTGCCTGCGCCGGCGAGGCCGCCAGGGATAGCAGCATCGCTGCGAACGCGCCTGTCATCCGCCATACGCTCTTCAAAATGGAGATACCCCTTCCGGCCCAACCCAATCGTAGCGCGCTTCCTGATCCCCGAACCGCCAGCGGGAGGGGAGGAGCGTTTCCTGCCAGTCCAGCGGCTCCCCCAGCGGCTGCCACTCCGCCGCCAGCGCGAAGGCGGCGCGCAGGTCGCGCTCGGGGGCGGGGCCGAGGGCGGCCGGGTCGAGCGAGACCAGCGTCATCGTCCCGCTGCGCGCCAGCAGGTTCAGCCATTGCCGGTTGAACTCCCACGGGATGGCCTGGGTGATCCCCACGCAGTCCGCGTCGGCGGCAAAGAACGCGCCATGCTGGGCGGCCCGGAAGGCGAGGCTGTTGACCCCCATCTTCCGCGTCCGCGCCCACTCCTGCCCGCTGGTGTCGTCGCCGATGCGGCTCATCTCAAACAGGCCCGCCGACAGGTGGCCGACCGTGTTGCAGCCGATGATCAGCGCGCCGCCCGCCGCCGTGCGGATTGTTTGATACAGGTCAAGAATCACCTCCGCCGTCGTCCGTTTCGGCCCTTCGGCGAAGGCCCAGCCGTCGTCCGTCAGCGCCGCCCCCATCTCGAAGCCCCAGCGCCCGAAAATGTCATCCGTGGTGAAGTCGTGCTTGATCAGCCCGTATCCCCACGCCGCCAGCCGGGCGATGTCGGCGGCGATCTTTTCCCGCACCTCGGGAACGGTCGGGTCGAGAAATTGGGGGCCGCGCGTCAGCCGCCACCCCGTCGGAGCGTCCCGCGCCGCCGTCAGGGGGCGTATCCACAGGCCGGGCCGCGCCCCGATCCGGGTGATGTCGTGGGCCAGCCCGGCCATGTCCGGGAACTTCTCGCTGCCCCTGTCCCAGATGCCCCCGTCCGCGCCGCCTTGCCCGTCGCCTGGATACCAGCCGGCGTCAATCACGGCATAAGGCCGGTTCGGCACGGGCGGCGACAGGGCGACAATGCGCTGGGCGTCTGCGCGGACCTGCGTGGGGGAGATGTTGCCGTAGGCGTAATACCAGTCGTTGTGGCCGTAGACGGGATGGTCAGGCAGGCGCGGGTCGGGACACATCTGCCGGCAGAAGGCATGGAGGGCGGCAAAGGGCGTCTCGCCCTCCGCGCCGGGGCGGCAGACGACTTCACAGACATTCAGGATGCGTGCGCCGAGCTGCACCCCGCGCCCGCCGCTGCGGACATCCGCCCACAAGCTGACGCCTTCCGCATCGGCCTGCCAGAAGCAGAAGGCGTGGGGCCGGACGCGCACCCCGTAGCCGTGCGTGTGATGCCCGTCCCAGGCGGCCCAGTACCAGGGCAGGATGCGGTCGGGCGTCACCCCGCGCCACTCCAGATCGCCGTACCCGCGCTCCCAGGCGTCCCCCAGGATCAGGCGGACGCCCTCGGCGGGGACCCGCCAGCGCAGGCGCAGGCGCGTGACGGCTGACTTGGAGGCCGAAAGCGTCACGCCCAGCCCTTCCGGGGCGGCTACCGTCGTGACCTCTATGTCCGCCCCCTGCCAGCGGCCATCGGGAGCGGCCTGAAGCCGCTGTTCTCCGCCTTCGGTGAAGACGGTGACGCCGTCCGGCACGCGGCGCAGGTCGTGGAAACTCGCAGGGGCGGTGGGATGTGTCATGGTGGCCCCATTGTATCACGTTCCCGGAAGAAGTCAAGCCCAACTTGGGTCAGGGCCGTGGAGGCCGCAATGCCCAAACACAAAAGTCAGCGGCTCCCAAAGCGTGGGAGCCGCTGACTTTTGACTGTTGCCTTAAAACTCATTTAGCCTTTCACTGGTCTGCTATGAGTGGTCTCGCGGCAAAGCTCGCCTCGCGACGCCCGCCCCGCAAGCCCTCCGACAGTGCTAAGAACAAGGCGGTGAGTGGCGTCTGGTGCAGTGACTTGTTGGGCCGCGCCCCCGCCCGCTTTGGCCGCTGGTCTCTCGGCAGTGAGCGCTCGTGGGACAGTCAGCCCCCGGAAGGCAAACCTAGCCGCGGGGACCGACCTCATAAGCTACTTGACGCGCTTCCAGACCTCCTCAAGCGGGCGGGTGGAGGGATTGTCGCCGCCCATCTTCAGCGTCCCCCACAGATGCATCCGGTCCCCTTCGAGCTTGACCGTGAAGTGCTGGGATTTGCCGAGGAGCGAAGGGTAGGAGCCGTACTGCGCCGTCTCCTCATATGTGCCGCCGTCGAGGGAGCAAGTCCCGCTCAACGACTCCGCGATCTCCTTGGTGTCCGGGTTATAGACGTACCAGACGTAGTGACCGGTCGTGATGAGCTTCAGCTTGGTCTGCCGCTCCTGGGGAACATCGCTGATGGTGCTCGCACCCGACTGCCGCGTGGCGATCATACGCCAGGTGCCATTCAATTGGCCCGCCATTGGGGACCTCTGCACGGCACTCGCCTGGCCCGGCAGCGGAGGCTGGGCATGGCTAATATCGGGCCGGGCGCAGAAGGCCCCGCCCAGGACGATCAGAGCCGTCGTGAGTATTGGGATACTCTGCCTGGTATTCATCATATCAACTTCCTCTTTTCTGTCTCGGTCGCTAAAGTTAAGGAACAAAAAGATAAACGGAAGCAGTGACAAAACGTTTCGCCAACAGCCGCATTATATGTACTTCCTGCTATGACACTATATGTACTTCCTGCTATGACACTGCGGACAACGGCAGAATATCACCGCAAAGCCGTGGGATTGAAATCCTCGGCTGTGGGGCGCGGACGCCCAGTGACCGCCTGCGCGGGCAAAGAGAAGGGGAGAAAAGAGAACGCGGGCAAAGAGAAGTTGAAGTGCGGCCCTCGTCTTTTCCTCTCCCCACGCAGGTGGGGATTAAGTCATTGATGGCGTCCGCGCCCCACAGCCGAGGATTTCAATCCCACGGCCTTCCTGCCCCCGGCCTCTGCTGCCCCCCGGCCTCTGCTGCCCTGCGTAACGTCAGTTACTAAGGCACTTACTGCGGCATCGGCGCGGCCTTTGGCGTGGTCAAACGCTTGACGCCATCGAGTGCGGCTAGGGCCATGACGCGCGGTTTGACGAGGGACGCCCACACTTTGTAGCCTGCGGCGTTGAAATGCAGCCCGTCCGCCCGCAGCAATTGAGGCTGCGGCTGATCGGCGGCGGTGAGGAGCTGCGAGTGCGGATCGATGAAGCTCAACTTCTCGGTTTGGGAGTTAGTCTCAACGCTGAACTTTTCGATGAGATAATTCACTTCCAAGTTCCTGGGTTCCTGTTTCCAGCGCGCAACGGTAGGGTTGATCGCGAGGTAGACGATGCGCGTGTCCGGCAGCGCCGCGTGGATTTTCGCCACGAAGTCCTTGTAATCTTGGAACACCTGCTGCGGGTTTTTGTTGCCGTAGGCGAGATCATTGGTGCCCGCGCAGAGGACGATGATTTTCGGCTTGTAGGGAATGGCGATCCGGTCGGCATAAAGCGTGCTGTCCTGAATGAGCGAGCCGCCGAACCCACGGTTGATGACGGGGATTTCAGGGAAGTCCTGCGTCAGCGTGGACCACAGCCGGATGCTGGAGCTGCCCAGGAACAGCACCGCGCCGACCGGCGGCATCTGCTTTCGGTCGGCTTCCCCAAAGGTGTTGATCTCTGCGGCGGCGGGCGCATTGGCCGGCAGGGGAGCCATGATGTTCGCCGCCGACTGCGCCAGAACCGGGGGGCTGCCGCCGAGGCCGAGCGTGACGCTTCCGAGGAGCAAGGCGTTCACGGCCAGCGCGAGGGCGAACCGGGGAAAAGAAAGTGCGCTGCGTTTCTTCATGGGTTTCGATTGCCTTTGCCGAGACGCCCGCCGTTCGTGCCCAGCCGGACGACTGCGGAAGCCGCGTCCCGACCGACGATGGCGTAACCGGCGTCCGTCAAGTGCGTGAAGTCGTGGCTGTTGAAATAGACTGGGTTACGCTCCGCGCCCGGTGCGCCCAGCCGGAAGTCAGCCTGGACGTCGACGATCCCGTCGGCGAATGAGCGCCAGTTCCGGCGGATGAGGGCACCGTACTGCACCATCTGTGCGTCAAAGTCGGCGGGGTAGACGCGGGGGTAGGCGGCGACCGGCGGCGTGACAACAAGGATGCGCCACGGGTGCGCGGCCTTCCTCGCCCGGCAGTAGGCCGTCAGCTTGCCGAACGCTGTTCCCGCGCTCTCCCGCGCGCCGCCCAGGTCGTTGGTGCCGGCGAAGACGATCAGCACGTTCTCGGCCAGGTGCGGGTCGAACAAGGCGTCCACCTTCCGGGGGGCCTCGCCAGTCATCAAGCCGATGGTCCACCCGCCCGTCCCCACGTTCGTAACGCGCCAGGCCGGGCCGAGCGTCCGGGCGAGTACGGCGGGGTAGGTCGTCCCCGTGGCCGTTCCCAGGCCCGAAGAGGCGTTCTCGCCCCGCGTCAGGCTGTCGCCGTGGCAGACGACCTGCGCTGTGACCGGCGGCGTCTGAGCGTGGACTGCGCCGAGTGCGCCCGCAAAAAGCGACATCGCCGTGACCAGGAACCGTTTCATGTGATACCCGCCTCATAAAAAGCGCGCGACCAGAGCCGCTCATATTCAGGCAGCACAAGCTTGATTGCTTGGATCGGGGGGAGCAGCTTGCGAAAGCGGATTTCAAACTGCGGGTCCCACTCCAACAGATCGACCTGGGCGAGCCAGATGGAGCGAACAAGGGGAAGGCCGATTTCGTCGCCATCCACACGACGGCCCCGAGAAAAGCCCAGCAACCGTGCCCCTGTGACGACCGCACACGCCTCCTCAAGCATCTCACGGCGCAGCGTCTGTTCCCAGTCTTCGTCGCCTTCGGGCCTGCCGGCGGGGAAGTCCCACGAGATTTCGTCGGTGGAGATCACGACGACCTTGCCGTCTCCGGTCACGCAAATACCGGCCGCCCCGTCCTTCTTCCCGGCGGGCGCTTCCGTTGGCGGGTGCCATGACGCGATCCATCGGTGACCGCGACTGCAAATTTCGATCTCTTCGGCGTCCTGCAAGGGTGCTGCCATATCGTTTTGTCCGTTCAAGGTCAGACCGAAGACCTTTGCGCCCAACTTGGTACTACACCGTATGAATGCGGAATGGGTACGGCGGCTATATGCGTTCGGGGCAGCACCGTGTCAGGCCGCTTCGAGATTTTCGCGCTGCCCCGGTTTGATACTCCTGCGGGCGGCCCTAATCAACGCGCGAAGCGCCTCATTCACAGCCTCCGAATCGGGGAAGACCGCTGCCACATCCGGCGCAAGAGCCACCAGGTTCGTACCCTGAGCATAGTGCTTGGCATAGACACCACGCCTCCCTCCTCGGAAGTCGTACTCCTGCGATATATCCGGGTCAAGGCTCACCTCGGCGGAGGCGACATCAGAGGGCAAGTTAGGCTTCTTCATAATCTCCTCGTTCCTTTGTCGTTGCCAAACGTGCGCTGATCAGGCGTATCGTACCCTCGCGCTCGGTGTGAACCACGACAAGCAAACGCTGGCGTTGAGATTGACCGAGCAATACGAAGCGCTCTTCCGCTTCGGAATGAAGCGGGTCGGGAACGAGAACTGAGAGCGGATCGCCGAAAACAGTGGCCGCTTCTGCAAAGGAAACGCCATGCTTATCCCGGTTGCTTCGCGATTTGGCCTCGTCCCACTCGAAACTCAGTCCCATAAGCGCAATCCCATTGAGCTATTATAGCAAACGTGCTGTGGAAACGCAAGGCGGGTCCTTTCTTCCTGGATTGGGTTAGCGGGCTTCTTCGTGGGTATAAGGCTCACGGGCAATAGAACGGAAGACTGCCGGGGCGGGCAGGGAAACGGCGGGGGCGATGCAGGAGTATCAGTTCGGGGTCAGCGAGTTCACGACGATGCCGTGGACGTTCGAGCAGGATGTGGAGTCTTACGCGCGGCTCGGCGTCCAGGCCATCGAGGTTTGCGAGGCCAAGCTGGACCCGGTGCGGTGGGGGGAGCAGATCGCGCTGCCCGCTATGCGGGGTCTGGAGATCACGTCCATCCAGCCCGCAGTCCGCACCCTGTTTCCGAGCAAGGGCCAGCCGGAACCTCTGGACATCGGGGAGCGCCTGGCACGGTTTCGGGGGACGATCACGCGGCTGGCCTCGGCTGTGCCCGATGCGGTTTTCGTCACCAACACGGGCATCCCGCCGGACGGCAACATCCAGCGCGTGTGGGACACGGCCATCCCCGCGTACCGAGAGTTGGCCGCCTTTGCCGCCAATCATGGGGGGCGCGTCGCGCTGGAGCCGCTGAACGCCTCCATCGTCAATATTGAGACGGCGGTCTGGACACTGGGGCAGGCGCTGGAGATCGTCCGGGCCGTGGGCCATGACAGCTTCGGCATCTGCCTGGACTGCTGGAACGTCTGGCAGAACGCGGACATTTTGGACTCTATCCGTCAGGCCGGCGACCGCATCTTCGTCGTGCAGATCAGCGACTGGCGGACGCCGCGCTCGTTCGAGGACCGGCTGGTTCCGGGGCAGGGCGAAATCCCGCTGCCTGCCTTCCTACGCGCCGTCCGCGAGGCCGGGTTCGTCGGCGCCTATTCCGTGGAAATCTTCTCACGCGGCGTCCCGGATGCGCTTTGGGAGGCCGATCTGGAGCAGGTCATCCGGGACAGCCGCGCAGGGCTGGATCGGGCCTGGCGGCAGTCGTTCTCTTAATCTTCAACCTCTTAATTTTCCATTCTCTTTCGATCACAAGGAGCACCTTTCCATGAAACTCGACAACAAAGTGGCCGTCGTCACCGGCGCGGCGACCGGCATTGGGCAGGCCATCGCCATCACGATGGCGCGCGAGGGCGCGTCGGTCGTTGTGGACTACGTCGGCAAGCCCGGCTCGGCGGACGACACGGTCCACCAGATCGAGAGCGCGGGCGGCAAGGCGCTGGCCGTCGCCGCCGACGTGTCGCAGCCCGATCAGGTCGCCAACCTCGTCGGGCAGGCCGTCAGCACGTTCGGCAGGCTGGACATCTTCGTCAACAACGCCGGCATCGAGTACAAGCACCCCATCACGGAGTTCCCGCTGGACCAGTGGAACAAGATCATCGCCGTCAACCTCACCGGGCCATTCCTCTGTACGCAGGCGGCGGCCAAGCAGATGATCGCGCAGGCCCAAAATGGACAAGGACAGGGCGGGCGCATCATCAACATCTCCAGCATCCACCAGGACCTGCCGATGCCGACGAACGCCCCCTACTGCGCCTCCAAAGGCGGCCTGCGGATGCTGATGCGGACGGTCGCCGTCGAGCTGGCCCCGCACGGGATCACGGTCAACAACATCGGGCCGGGGGCGGTCTACACGCCGATTGACGCCGATATTCAGGCAAACCCCGAGATGGAAAAGGCGCTGATGGCCGAAATCCCGATGGGCCGCTGGGGCAAGCCGGAGGAAGTGGCGAATCTAGCCGTGTTCCTGGCCTCGGACGACGCCGGCTACATCACCGGCAGCACCTACTACATTGACGGCGGGATGCTGCGGCAGTCGGGGAGCTTGTAGGAACCCGGCCTTGAAAGGCCGGGCTACTGTGTAGTGAAAGCCCCTCCGGGGCTGAAGACAAGTTGGCGGAAGCGTATCTTCAGTGCCGGAGGCACTTCCATTCACGAGTAGCCCGGCCTTTCAAGGCCGGGCGAGAGAGGCAGCGAAGCCATGACCATCACGCGCGAGGTCGGTCCCAGCCAGCGGGGTGGGACTTATGAAGTGCCGGACACCGAGCTTGCCATCGGCAGCACGTTGGGTGGGCCGAAGGCGGCCTGTATCATCAAGGCGACCGGGGCGATCCAGACCGTCTATGCCATAGACATCGGGCAGGCGCTGTTCGGGACCGTGCTGCTGCGCCACTACGACGGCGACACGGGGATGCATCTGGCCCAGGACCAGGCGGGGAAGTTCGTGCTCCACCCGGAGCACCAGGAACATTTCTTCCGGCTGCCGCGCGGCATGAGCATCCACGAGACCGTTTTCGTCCTGAACGGGCAGCCCAAGAAGGACGGGAGCGTGGACCCGCCCGCCGTGTACCTCGCTGTCGAGATGCTCAACGAGGGCGCGGAAGCGGCGCGGATCGTCACCTACGCCTGCGCCGACCTGCGCGGCAACACTGGGCATGACGTGGTCGCCGAGTACGACGGCAGTTTGGGGGCGTTGGTCGCCTGGAACGCTTCCCAGCCCGATTGGGTGCGAATCGTCGGCTGCTCAGACAAGCCGGACAGCTACGAGACGACCCTGGACTATGGCAAGCTCGTGTCCAACGCCGACCCCGGCGCGCTGTCGGGCAAGACCGACGCGCCCACCGACCCGCTGGGCGTTTTCCGGCACACGCGCGAGATCAAGCCGGGCAAGACGGCCCGCTTCTATTACAAGCTGTCGTTCGGGACCGGGCGGGATGAGGCCGTCCAAAACTACCGCGCCTGCGCCGATGCCGACGCGGCGCTGGCGGACACGAAGGAAAATTACGACGATGCCCTGGGGCGGGCGGTCCTGCTGACGCCCAACCCGCAGGTCAATCGGGGCGTCCTGTGGGCCAAAGCCAACATGATGCGGACGATGGTAAAGGCGCAGACGGGCTGGTGCTTCGTCAATGACCCCACCCGGAGCAACAACAGCGTCGGGCGCGACACCGCCTGGTTCGCCAACGGCGGCGACTACCTCAACCCCGGCTTTGTCCGCGAGTCCCTGCTGGCCTATGTGCATAATCAGGAGAACAGCGGGAAGGTCGTCGAGTATTACGACATCCGCAACGGCAAGACCGCCGACTACGACCTAAACGTCAACGACAACACGCCGCTCCTCGTCCTGGCCCTGTGGCACCACTACAACACGACCGGCGACACGGGCTTTCTGCAAGAAACCTATCCCGCCGCCGCCAAAGCCGTGCGCTACCTGCTGTCCCAGCGTAACGACCAGGGCTTAGTGTGGTGTACGGCCACGGGGACATCCGACTGGGGCATCATCGGCTGGCGCAACGTCATCACGAACTACCGCATTTCGGGCGCGAGCACCGAGGTCAACTCGGAGTGCTACGCCGCCCTGCTGACCGCCTCGCGCATGGCGCGCGTGCTGGACAGGCACGATGAGAGCGCCGAGTTCAGCCTGGCGGCGCAGGCGCTCAAGACGGCCATCAACATGCACCTCAAAAACCCCGGCAACGGCCTGTATTATCTCAACATTGACGTGGACGGGTTTGCGCGTTCCAACGTCACGTCCGACCTGGTATTCCCGGTCATGTTCGGCGTCGCCGACGAGCAGACGTCCGCCCAGATCATCGGGCGCCTCAGCGACGCCGACTTTTGGACGGAGGCGGGGATACGGACCACGCCGCGCGACGCCGCCGACTACGACCCCGACGGCAGCAACAACGGCCCCTACGGGCTGCTCGGCGGCGTCTGGCTCGGCTGCTCGTTCTGGTTCGCCTTCGCCGCCGCCCGCTACAACCCGGAGTTCATGGATCGGGCGCTGTCCGACTCGTTCGCGAACTTTTCCAGCGACCCGCGCCGCAACAACACGGTGCCGGGCCAGTTCTCCGAATGGCTGCACGGCGAGACGCTGACCAATTCGGGGATGATGCTCTCGCCCTGGGACCCGCCGCGCTACCTGTGGGCGGCCATCGAGGGCGTCGGCGGCCTGGACCCGTCGGGCGACGGCGTGACGCTGAACCCCCGCCTGGCGAGCGACTGGAAGTGGCTGGGCGTCCAGAACCTGCCCTACCGGGACAAGCGCCTGACCTACTTCGCCGTCCGCACGCCCGACCTGGCGCTCTACGCCAACTTCCACCCGCAGCAGTCGGAGGCGTATCAGGCGTATGACGATGACATCAGCGACCAGGTCTGGGCGGGCCTGGACGCGGTCTGCACCCTGGGCCTGCGGTCGGGCGACAAGCTGGTCCTCTTCGCCGGCAACACGAGCGAACAGACCGTCAACACGTCCCTGCGCGTCGGCGTCCCGCTCTCCGGCGCCTACCGCGCCCGCGTCTACGAAAGCCTGCTCGGCGAGTGGACCGACCGGGGCCTGGTCCCCGCCGAGCGTCTGGCCCAGGGCCACGTCCTGAAGATCGAGCGCAAAGGCTTCAGCCTGCTGGAATTGACGCAGGAGGTGTGATGGGCGGGATACTGAGAAAATCGCTCTACCGCTCCAACAACGGCATCTGGCGGACCGACGCTGGCCCGCCGGAGTTTCTGCGTCTGGTGTCGCAAGTAAATCTGATCCTGAGTCCGTTGTATAGGCCGCTTGCTTTTTGGATGCCGTGACAACATGCCAAACTGGAATAAATGGAGCGTCAGAGGGGGAGCCATCTTTTTCATCCCCACGCTTTGCCTGGTTTTTGCTTTGTTTTGGCGATTGGCGGAACTTGGGCCTTCCGGTTATCTCTTGCAAGAAACTGTCAGTCCCTCGCATATCGGGAGAGCGATGGTTGTTTCTGATGGCGGCTCGTTCGCCGGCCAATCTGTCTGGGTATATGTGCGGGACCCGGCAGTTCATGCTGGCAACCCGCTACTGCTCGGAGGTCCCTATGCTTCCGACGGAGATGTCAAAATGATGCGGGCGGTCTGGTCGCGTGATGGGACGCTCCTGGCGATCCGGGCACAGGTGGGGAAGAGTGCAGGGCATCACTTTCAGCGCTTCGATGGTGTGTTTTTTGTCTCAGGCTATGATTATCGGGAGCATCGTCTAATTTCCGGCAGCACGAGTTATCGAGAAAGGTCCGAGACTATCTCCCACCTGTTCGTGGCGCGAGGAGGGGTAGGTCTGCAAGATCTGACTGCTCCGTACATGGCGGACGGAAAGCCTCTGAGCAGGTCTGAAGCACAGAAATTTCCGAGATAGCAATGCAATGTGGGCCGTTGCAGAAGCAGCCTGCTTCTTGGGTGTGGTGAAAACATGCCGAACTTGATCCGCTGGACAGCGAAAAATAAGTGGCGCATCATCTTCGTCGCTGGCCTGCTTGTGCTTTGCTTAATTCCTCTGAATGCCCTTTTGTCATGGTCTGCGCGCGTCGGGCATAATCAGTCTGGGGAGGTCCTCCATGCACTGACAATAGACATTTCGCAATACACCCAGGACAACCAAGGCAGACTCCCGCCAATGAAGGATTACGCGGATTTCAGGGCCGCAGTCTGGCCCTATGCCAAGTCTGATGCTCTCTTCCGTGCTTACGATAACACCCCCACCTTTTCCTGCCAAATCCTAATCTTTCGCAGAAGAAGGTGACGGGGGTGACGAAACTCACGGTGCTGCTATACGAGTCGGAGCCGTCCAAAGCAGACAACTCGCGCTGGGTCGCATTCCTGCCGGAGAACGCCGTTCCCAGCGCGTTTGGGGGTGATCCTGACTTCGAAGGACTGAAGCTAGTCAAAGAAGCCGATTGGCAACGGCTCAAGGCGGCGAACGGTATCCCCTGAAGCCGCCTATTCTGAGGGCAGAGGCAGTTATGTTGATCAATTTTGCTTTCGGCATCTTTCTTTCGCTCTTTGCTGGCTTTATCTTTTTCATTTCCGTGTCTACAAGCGTACAAGGGCGGCGGTCAATCGAGGCGCTTAGTGGATGCCAATGTCCTGCCTGCGGAGCTATCTACGAATTGCAGGTAGCTCGGAATGCACGGGAGAATTTCCTGGCGCGGTGTGGGGAGGCGCGACGTGCCCAGCCACATATGAAGCTAAATTTTGGTCATCGGTGGCCTGTGGTGTGTTCGTACTGTGGGAAGAGGAGTAGTTTCGATTTCTATGCCAACAAGCTCGGCTGAACCGTTTAGTTCTCCTCGCCGTGTATCCCTGCCACAAACAGCGTCTTCTCGTTCTGGTACGTCACCGCCCCCGGTTGAGGTATACTCACTGAGTTATGCCCGTGCGAACGAAAGACTTCCTTACCCCTGGTGATAACCCGGATGGTCTTACCGAGGTGGAGGTCGTAGATGGCCTGACACTGGATGATGTAGGCCGGGCGGACAGACAGTGGGAAGGACCACTGTCCGATCTCGTCGCTCATTTGACATATGCAGGCATCCCCTCCGCCCAGTTGCCTCCGAGTTGGGCTTGGGAGTGGCGCACCATTCTTGAAGACGAACTGGCGCCCACAGCAAGCATCTTAGGCATCGAGTACGAGGGGAAATGGCAAGGGCTGATGGCGCTTGACCTTGATCCACTGCCCTGCTACCATGAGCGAAACGCTTTAGGCATCTACCTGGCTTATGTAGCCGCTGCGCCGTGGAATCTCGGCTACTATCATGGTTTGCTTAGGCAGGTGCCGAAGTTTGATGATGTTGGAGAAGTGTTTCTCTCGCTCGCGGCTCGAAAAAGTATCGAATGCGGTTATGAGGGACGTGTCATCTTACATGCGGCTCCTGGCTCCGAGGGTTTCTACCGAAAATGTGGTATAACGGAGACGGGACCCGATAAGCTGCATCCGTTAAACCTTATCCGCTTCGAGATGACGGCGGAACGGGCGCTCGATTTCCTGGGGATGGAATAATGGAAACTTCGATCACAAAAGAGCAAGCGCGGGCACGGCGCAAACACTTTGGCCGCCAGAACAGCGACCCATTCTACACCATGTCTTACACGAGCAAAGCCGCTACGCAAGACAAAAACGTTCCGTCTCAGCCCGAACCACACGCGCCGGAAGACTTGGACAAAGAAGTCCCCGCAAAAGAACTGGCTACCGCTTGATCCGTCATTCCCTTATTTCTGCATCTGTACTAGAATCGGCGACATGACTCTCCGCAAGGACAACCCTTAGAATGTCCTCTGTTGCTCGTGCCAGTATCTCACGTCAGGGTTGTTTTGCAGCCCAATTTGGTTTACCTTGAGTTCGTCGTGGTCTACCATCACGCCGTCTGTTACAACGAAAGCCCCTTGTTTGTAACACTCTGCAAAAGTGTGGAACATGCTACTCAGAGTGGAATACTCTACTTCAGGATCAGATTCCAGCATCGCGCTCACCACGCTAGGCTTTCCATCCCCTGCGGCTTGGCAATCTAGATGGAAATAGTCCCCATTACAGTAAAGTATCGGAAACCAAGAAGATATGTGTTCGTCCCAGTGTGAAATCCTGCGGTAGTTCTCCGCCGCCTCATGCAGAGGCAACATCCAGTAGCCGTAGTAAATGCTGATGTCTCTTCGGTAACGGCCATTCGATAGGACGCCATTGCGGAACTCATAAAGCTCAATGACTTCCGGCGCTAAAGAAAGCCCCAAATCCTGCGTGAGTGATGTTATTTCTTCGCGTGCCAGACCGGGAAGGAAATTGCCGACAGCCGGCATCGCCAGCTTCCCCATGATGTCCAGTAACTCTCCAAGTGCCTCCCCCACTGTTGACATAGAAACTCCTCGTTTTCATTCTCCGTGGATGCCTGCCACGAACAGCGTTTTTTCGTTCTGATACGTCACCGCCCCCGGTGCGCTTTTGCGGGGCTTGCGGACGTACTTTTTGAGCGTGTAGTCCACGGGAATCAGGGACGAGTGCTTGGCCTCGCTGCGGGCGGCGACCATCTCGGCGGCCTGCTGCAAGGCGGCGGCGGAGACGGCGGCAGGGCGGTTTTGGGCGCGGATGACGCCGTGGGCGGAGGCGGCGGCGCGGACGTGCAGCCAGATGTCGGAGGCGGCGGCGATCTTCGTGGTCAGATAATCGTTTGAAGTTGCGTTCTCGCCCACCAGTATCTCCCAGCCGTCTACGGTGTGGGCGCGCTTGATCTTGTGGCCCTCGAACTCCGGCAGGGAAGGGCGCGAACTGGTCGGGCCGGCCCCGTTTTGCTGCGGCCCGTGCGCCAGAGACTCGGCCATGCTGGTGCGGATGGCGGCGATCTCCTCGGGCGTCGTGGCCCGCGAAGCCTCGCGCTCCGCCTGGGCGATCAGGGCCGCCTCTTCCAGCGCCTGCGCCCGCCGCTCGCGCAGCGTCATCGCGCTCGTCTCGGCCTTCCGGCTGCGCTTGTAGAACCGCTCGGCGTTCTCGTGGATCGAGAGGGTCGGATCGAGCACGATGAAGCGCATGGTCGGCTCGCCGTCGGGCAGCGGCGGGGCGTAATAGTCGGGGACGGAGACCAGGGCCTGGCCGCGCTGGATCTGGGACTGGTTGGTCAGCAGCAGGTCGCCGGTCTGCCGGTATTCCTCCGCCCGGCCCGCGTTCTTCAGGCCCGACTGCAACTCCTCCGCCTCCCGCTCCTTCAGCTTGCGCGTCCGAAGCAGGGCGGACAGCAGCGACTCTTTGCCGCGCGCGAACGTGTCCCGGCGGATGATGGACCCGGCGGCGTGGTCCAGGGCGAGGCTGACCGACTCGCGTTGGTGCTGGTGGCTCGGCGGGACCGAAAGCAGGGGGATGGGGTAGGCGCCCAGCGTCACGCCCTGGTCGTCGGTCCAGACGCGCGGCATCCAGTCGCTGACGCGGACGACCGTGAGAAGCAGCGTCAGGGCGTGGCGGAGCGACTGGGGCGTCAGCAGGCCGCGCCGGGCGCGCAGGATCGTCTCCTGGGCCAGCAGCGGGCTGACCCCGGACCAGGCGCCCATCAGCCACTCCCTCGCCTCGTCCGGCGACAGCGCCTCGTCGTCTTCGAGGGCGGGCGCTTCGGGGTCGAGCGGGGCCAGCGGGTCGCGCTTGCCCCGCTGCCGGGGCGGGGGGACATAGGCCAGGCCCGGCAAAATCTGACGGAAGCGGTTGATGCCGCGCCCGACCGTCTTGGCCGCCCCTAAAATTGTCCCGCCCCCTGTCACCAGGATCAAGTTGGAGTGCTTGCCCATGATCTCGGCGATCAGCGTGTAAGGTGCCCCGTCCACGGCCTTGAAGTGCAGGTGCAGGACGCGCTCGCCGAAGCCCAGCGGCATCGAGACGTCGTCCAGCCACGCCCCGTCCAGATGCTTCCGCAGGAGCGCGCAGAACGGCGGCGGCGTGGGCGGGTTCTCGCGCCGCCCGTGGGTGAGGTGGATGCGCGCCTCCTGCGGGTCGCAGGACAGCAGCAGGTCATGCTTGTGGCCCGCGTGGTAGATGCGGATCATGATCTCCAGCGGGTCCGGCTGGGCGATCTTCTCGACTTTGCCGCCGACAAGGGTTTTTCCGAGTTCATCCCGCACGGCGGCCAGGAGCAGCGAATCAAAAATCATGGCGGCCTTATTATACCCGGCCCGCCCGCCTCAAAAATTCCTTCCTCCTTGTTGACAAATCCGCCCGAAAGTTGCTACAATCTCCTATCGCCTTATGAACCGACCTTGGAGTGACATTGAACACCTGCGCGAGCGGGGAGAAGCGGGGGGGGAGACGCTGCGGCACCGGCACGCGCTCTACCACACGCATGTGCATCGCCAGGCCCATGCGCGCCTGATGCATGTGTGGCAACACCACTGTTACGCGCCAACCACCCGCTTGCGACTCCCGCCGTCTGACTGACGGTGAAAGTCGGAGCGGGTTTTTTGTTTTGAGGGGGAACCCACCTCCCCCACTTCGCCGCGAGCGGCTTCGTGGGTACTCCTCCCGAACCGGGAGGAGGCAGAGTTTAGAGCGAACTCTTTGCCCTCCCGTTCCTGCACTGGCAGACCCGGAGGGCGGGAGGGCCGATGCGAAGTCACTTGTGACCGAGCAATCGGGTGGGTTCTTGGAGGCTTGACGGGAAATTCTGGAAAGGACTGGACGACCACCGCCATGAGCCATGAGGTTCTTATTCTCAACAGCGACTACGAGCCGCTGAATGTCTGCAACCTGCGCCGGGCCGTCGTGCTGCTGTACCTGGGCAAAGCGGACATCCTGCACGCGCACGACGACGCCCCCTGCCTGACCACGGGCGAGGGTGAGACCTTCGCCGCGCCGTCCGTCCTGCGCTTGCGCTACCACGTCAAGCGGCCCCTGCCGGAGCTGAAGCTGTCCCGCCGCTCGATCTTCGCGCGCGACAATTACACCTGCCAGTACTGCTCCGTCCAGACCCGCGACCTGACCATTGACCACATCCTGCCCAAAAAAGTGGGCGGCGGGATGCACTGGGACAACCTGGTCGCCTGCTGCCGCCGCTGCAACGCTCGCAAGGGCGACAAGCTGCTGTCGAACTGCGGCATGAAGCTGGTCCGCCCGCCGCGCCGCCCGCGCTATGTGCCGTATATCAGCCTGACCAAGTACCTCAACGGCACCAAGAACGAGGTCTGGCGTGACTACCTGCCCGTCTTCCACGATGTCGGCGGGGCGGACAACTATGCGGCGACGGCCTGAGCCGTCGCCGCCTTCAGAAGCCCCCAGGTTCACCTGGGGGCTTTGTCATTTCTCCATGAGTGCGGCGGGGTCCGCGCCGATGAAGCCGCGCAGCGATTGGATATATTCGGGCCGCTCGGCCTGCTCGCACTGCGCCTGCGCCCGGCCCAGCCGCGCGGTCACGTCCTGACGCAAGGCGGGGGACAGCGGGTTCGGCTTGCTCAGGAAGTCGCGCAGGGTGCGGATGTGGCGATGCCACAGGCGGACCTCGACGGCCTGCTGGCTTTGCAGTCGCTCCGCGTACCAGTCACTCTCCCAGAGCGCGTCGCGGGTGAAGAGGGCGCGGAGGGCGGGGCCGTTGATGTCCTTGCCTTCGTACACGCCGTCGCGCATGATGTGGAGCAAGGCACGGAGCGGCGGGCAGGCCAGGGCGACCGAGCCGTCGGCGAAGTAGTTCTCGGCGATGAGCTTCTGGGTCGAGACGATGTTGTCTATGCCGTCGGCGAACGAGACCGGGTCCTGCGTTTCGGGCCGCAGCATTTCCGGCGTGAACACGTCGTTCGGGTTGTCGAAGACGATCCCGAAGAAAGTGCGGACGAAGTGCGGCGTAATGCGGTAGCCCAGGCGGCTCGCCAGGACCGTCTTGCCGCCCTGCTCAAAGTCTTCCAGCTTTTCGAGATAGTTGTTCTCGATGAGATACTGCGGGTCGCGCTCCGAGACCTCCATGCGGGACCAGATTTCGGGGATCAGCAGGCTGATGTCGTGGTCCATGCGGAAGTGGGGGCCGACGAAGCCCGCCGCCGTGGCGAAGGCCTGGGCGCCGGTCAGGAGGTGCGAAACGAGCGCGTTGTTCAGGTCAGTGATCGGCGGGAGGGCGTTGAACGGGCCTTTGGTCAGCGCGCCTTCCGAGCCGGCCCCCGTGGTGGAGGGCGATTTGCCGGTCAGGCTGCTGATCAGCTCCATGAACAGCTCGGGCGTTTCCTGGTAGTGGATGGGGTTGTACACGGCGAGCGAGCGGATGCCCGGCTCCGGCGGGTTCAGGCGGCGGCCCGGCAGGACGGCGTTGACGGGCGTCGGCAGGGGCTGGTCGGGCGGCGCCTGCCGGTACAGGCGCATCCCGGTCTCGGACAGGTAGGCCGGTTTGGGGTCCATCAGGTCCGCGCGGATTTGCAGGTAGCGCGGGTTCTTGGTCGGCTTGCCGTCAACAATGCGTGGATGGGCGGACGAAACGAAATAGCCCGGCGTCTCGGCGGCGCGTCGGATGACCTCCTGCATAGGGGCGGTGAACTCGCCCAGTGTAATAGCGGAGGCGAGCAGCTTTTGGGCGTCCTCCTGGGTCAAGGGAGCATAGTTCGAGAAGAAGTTGTCCGGCAGGGCGAAGTGCGCCTCGGTCAGCTTGTCGTACCCCCGGTGGATGGCCTCGTCGGGCCGCTGGAACAGGCGGCTCTCGGCGTTCTCGACGATCTTGAAGCCGGCGGGGCCGTCGTACTTGGCGTTGAGGTGGTGCAGGCGGTCGGCGGGGACGACGACCGAGGCGGTGATATCGTCCTCCAGTTGCAGCTTTTCGGCGGGTACAAAATCGGAGCGCAGGGTGAAGATACGCCAGTTGCCGTCGGACGTGAAGCCCACGCGGGCGTAGTGCGCGACCAGCTTCTCGCCCCGGAAGCGCAGCTCGTTGCCGGGGCGGCCGTTGACCACGTCCACGCTGAACTGCCCGCGCCAGTTGTCGCCCATTTCGGGCTGATAGAAGCGCTTGACGAGGTAGACCAGCTCACGGATCGGGTGGGGGATGGCCTCCAGCCACTCATTGTACTCATCCGTGTAGAGCGTTCCCGACCGCGTGAGCAGCTTGATGACGGAGCCGAGGGAACGGTGGGGGCTGAGGATCGGGCGGCTGTCCTCGCCGGGCCGGTTCCTGAAGCGGTGAGAATAGTCGTGCGTCAGCAGCGCGGCCACGGCGTCCATGTCCTTGTCGAAGTCGGCGATGAAGAAGGGCGCGTGCATGATCGAGTCCGAGATGGACTTGGAAATCTCCGACTTGCCGCCGCCCGAGACGGTGCTGGGCTTGTGGCACAACGTCCCCTCCGCCGTGGTCCCGACGAGCCGCCACTGGCCCGATTCGGCTTCCTTTTCGAGCCGGACTTTGTACCCCGCTGGGACGACATAGGTGATCTTCGGGTCGAGCGGCAGCGTGTGCCGCCCGCTCAGGTTTTGCCAGCGGACGGTCTGCGTGTTTAGGTTGATCTCGACGTTTTCGGGGACGTAATAGATGTCCGGGTGGCGTCTGTCAATGCCGTACCCTTCCTTCTGAACCTCCATTTGGCTGCCGAAGAGACGCTTGACGCTCTCGAAGGTGTGACCGGACTTGGGCAGGTGCGTGGCGACGCTGAACAGCTTGCCCAGGTCGTAGCGCGGGTGGACCAGCGCGCCGCCCGCGTGCTCCTCCTCGACCATGCCCAGCAGGTCGGCGGCGAAGCTGATCTGTGTCTTGACCTCTTTCTTGCAGTAGCCGTAGTAGTTGTCGGCGATGACCGTCACCATGACGCCCTGCGCGTCGCGCGCGGTGACTTTGAAGGCGTCGCCGTTGTTGTAAAGCTCGTCCGGCCCCGCCCAGCACATCCGGTCCCGCTTCTCTCGCTCGGTCGCGTCGTCGAAGTGCGGCAGGCCGAGTTCCTTCTTGGTCAGAGTCGTCAGATGCGGCGCGAGGATGACGTAGCCCGTGTGCCCGGTCCACTGCTCGATGTCCAGCCCGGAGTCGTTTTCGGGCAGGTGCGGGTCGCCGGCGTTCCCGAAGATGCGCTCGATAAAGTCCACGTTGCTGACCAGGTTGCCGGGAACCAGGAAGCGCACCTCCATCGTCTTGCGCGGGGTGACACCGGGGACGCCCGGCACGACGAGCGGGCGCGTCATCAGGGATACGAATGTTTCGACGGGGTGCTCGCCCGCCGCCGTGAAGGGCAGCCGCAGCAGGGAACGCGGGGCGTCCAGGGCGGCGCGGAGCAGGCCGGCGAAGGCGATCTTGGGGACGGCGACTTTGTCAAACGGAATAGGAGCGCCGCCCTCAACCACATGAAAAACGCCCTGCGTGGTTCGCCGGTCGCTTTTGGGGTTGTGCAGGACGCCCTGCCCCTGTGCCAGCCGGTAGGAGCTGACGATGTCCGATTCAAAGTGGTCACCGTTTTCCGGCAGGGACAGCTCGCGCGCCATGCCGGGCCGGTCCAGAATAAAGCTCTGCCCCAAGCCGGGCAGCTTGATCGGCGGCGTGGGCGAAAGCTCGGCTAAATAGCGATCCAGGAACGCCTGCACGCGGGCGTCAAGCGGGCTAGGCTCACCGTAGGAGAGCCGGATGCGCTCCTTGAGGTGGGCGACAACCTCATGGGGGATGGTAAGGCGGGAAACGAAATCATCCCGGCCCATCTCGCCGCCCGAAACCATCAGCTTGAGCTTGATGTAGTCAATCAGTTCTTGGCGCTCGTCGGCGCGGTTCTCGGTTGTCATAGGTGTCGCTCCAAAAAGAAAAAGCCCCGTCTCTGCTCCGGTGTAGGGGCGCGATTCATCGCGCCCTCTTTCGGGCGATGCCGAGAAGAAGGGCGTGGTGAACCACGCCCCTACACCGGAGCAGAGACGGGGGCTTCATCGCCTCCGCAATGAGAAATGTTAGGGCAGGTTCGTCTCGCCCATCAGGGAGCGGTCACATTCGCGGGCGGCTTCGCGGCCCTCGTTGAAGGCCCACACGACCAGGCTCTGGCCGCGCCGCGCATCGCCCGCCGCGAAGACGCCGGGAATGCTGGTGGCGTACTTGCCGTAGTCCGCCTTGACATTGGAGCGGGCGTCGCGCGCCACGCCGAGTTGCTCCAGCAGGGCGTCTTCGGGGCCGAGGAAGCCCATCGCCAGCAGGACAAGCTGGGCCGGGGAGACCTTGTCCGAGCCGGGTATCTCAACGGGGACGAATTGGCCCCGCTCGTTTTTCTGCCAGTCAATCTCGACAGTGTGGACCTCTTTAACCTGGCCGCGCTCGTCGCCGACAAACTTCTTGACCGTGGTGCAGTAGACGCGCGGGTCGCTGCCGAAGACGGCCAGCGCTTCCTCCTGGCCGTAGTCCAGCCGGTATACTTTGGGCCACTGCGGCCACGGGTTGTCCGGGGCGCGGGACATCGGCGGCTTGGGCAAAATCTCCAGTTGAACCAGGCTGTGGCAGCCGTGCCGCATCGAGGTTCCGACACAGTCCGTGCCGGTGTCGCCGCCGCCGATGACGACGACGTCCTTGCCTTCGGCGGAGATAAATTTCTCGTTCGGTGCGCTGTTCAAAACAGCCTGCGTGTTAGCCGTCAGGAAGTCCATCGCGAAGTGGATGCCGGCCAGGTCGCTGCCTTCGATGCCGGACAGGCCTTTCGGCTTGGTCGCACCGGTCGCCAGGATGACGGCGTCGAACTCTTGGAGCAGCCGGTCGGCGGCGTAGCTTTTGCCGACCTCGGTGTTCGTCAGGAACGCGATCCCTTCCTGTTCCATTTGGTGGACGCGGCGGTCTACCAGCTCTTTGCCCAGCTTCATGTTGGGAATGCCGTAGGTCAGCAGGCCGCCGATGCGGTCGCCGCGCTCGAAAACAGTCACCAGATGCCCCGCCTTGTTGAGCTGGGTCGCAGCGCACAGCCCCGCCGGGCCGGAGCCGACGACGGCGACGCGCTTGCCGGTACGGCTGTCGGGCGGTTCGGGGACGATCCAGCCTTCCTCCCAGCCCTTGTCCACGATGGCACACTCGATGTTCTTGATCGTGACCGGCGGCGCATTGATGCCCAGAACGCAGGCTCCCTCGCACGGCGCGGGGCAGACCCGGCCCGTGAATTCGGGGAAGTTGTTGGTCTTGTGCAGCCGGTCCAGCGCCTCGCGCCACAGGCCCCGGTAGACCAGGTCGTTCCATTCGGGGATCAGGTTGTTGATGGGGCAGCCCGACGCCATGTTGTTCAGCAGCGTCCCCGTGTGGCAGAAGGGGATGCCGCAGTCCATGCAGCGCGCGCCCTGCTCCCGCAGCTTCTTTTCGCCCAGGTGCAGGTGGAACTCTTTCCAGTCCCGGATGCGGTCGGTCGCCGTCCGGTCCAGGGGGAGTTCGCGCAGATATTCAATGAAGCCCGTGGGTTTTCCCATGTGTGAGTCTCGTGTATCCAGTCAATTGTAGGGGCGCGATTCATCGCGCCCTCTTCTTCTGCCGCGCCCTGATTGCAGAGGGCATGATAAATCACGCCCCTACATCAGAACTATCCGCCGCCCGCCCGCGCCGTGCTGTGCGCGTTGTCCTCGAAGGCGGCCAGCAGGGCTTCCTCGCCGCTCAGACCGGACGCCTCGACGCGCGCGATGGAAGTCAGCATCCGCTTGTAATCGTGCGGGATGACCTTGACAAACTTCGGCACGGTCTCTTCCCAGTGGTCCAGGAGGGCTGCCGCGTGATCGGCGCCGGTGTCCTCGACGTAGCGGCGGATCATCTGGCGGACTTCCTCGATCTCGGCCAGGTCTTCCAGTTTTTCCAGGCCGACCATCTGCGTGTTGCAGCGGGTCGCGAAGTCACCGGCTTCGTCCAGGACGTAGGCGATGCCGCCGGACATGCCCGCCGCGAAGTTGCGGCCGGTCGGGCCGAGGATGATCACACGGCCCCCCGTCATGTACTCGCAACCGTGGTCGCCGACGGCCTCCACGACGGCGTTCGCGCCGGAATTGCGGACGGCAAACCGTTCGCCCGCGCCGCCCCGGATGGAGACCTCACCGGCCGTCGCGCCGTACAACGCCGTGTTGCCGATGATGATGTTCTCACGCGGCACGAAGGTCGAGCCGGCAGGGGGCGTGATGACGATCTTGCCGCCGGATAGCCCTTTGCCGAGGTAGTCATTAGCATCGCCCCTCAAAAGCAGTGTCATGCCGGACGGGATAAATGCGCCGAACGACTGGCCCGCCGAGCCGTCAAAGGTCAGCCGGATCGTGTCTTCCGGCAGTCCCTGCGAGCCGTATCGCCGGGTCAGTTCGCTGCCGACAATCGTGCCGGCGACACGGTTGACGTTCTTGATCGGCAGCGTTGCTTCCACCCGCTCGCCCCGCTCCAGGGCGGGCGCGCAGAGGGCGAGCAGCGTGGTGTTGTCCAGCGCCCCGTCCAAACCGTGGTCCTGCTCCATCTGCTTGTAGCGGCCCACGCCGTCCCCGACTTCCGGCTGGTAGAACAGGTGCGAGAAGTCCAGGCCGCGCGTCTTCCAGTGGTTGACCGCCTTTTCCGCCTCCAGTCGGTCGGTGTGGCCGATCATCTCGGGGACGGTGCGGAAGCCCATGAGCGCCATGATCTCCCGGACCTCTTCGGCGATGAAGCGCATGAAGTTGACGGCGTGGGCCGGGTCGCCGGTGAAGTTTTTGCGAAGCTCGGGGTCCTGCGTGGCGACGCCGACCGGGCAGGTGTTGAGGTGGCAGACGCGCATCATGATGCAGCCCAGCGAGACCAGCGGAGCCGTGGCAAAGCCGAACTCCTCGGCCCCAAGCAGGGCGGCGATGACCACGTCGCGCCCCGTCTTGAGCTGGCCGTCCGTCTCGACCGCGATGCGCGAGCGCAGGTTGTTCAAAACAAGCGTCTGGTGCGTCTCGGCCAGCCCCAATTCCCACGGGATGCCCGCGTGTTTGATGGATGTCTGCGGGGACGCGCCCGTGCCGCCGTCATGGCCGCTGATCAAAACGACGTCCGCCTTGGCTTTGGCGACGCCCGCCGCGATGGTGCCGACGCCGACCTCCGCCACCAGCTTGACGCTGATTCTGGCCCTGGTGTTCGCGTTTTTCAGATCGTGGATCAACTCGGCCAGGTCCTCGATGGAGTAAATGTCGTGGTGCGGCGGCGGCGAAATCAGGCCGACGCCGGGCGTCGAAAAGCGGACCTTGGCGATCCACGGGTAGACCTTCGCGCCGGGGAGCTGCCCGCCCTCGCCGGGCTTGGCCCCCTGCGCCATCTTGATCTGCAGCTCCTGGGCGTTGACCAGATAGTGTGACGTCACGCCGAAACGGCCCGACGCGACCTGCTTGATCGCCGAGTTGCGCGAGTCGCCGTTGGCGTCCGGGATGTAGCGGGCGGGGTCCTCGCCGCCCTCGCCCGTGTTGGACTTGCCGCCGATGCGGTTCATGGCGATCGCCAGCGACTCGTGCGCTTCCTGGCTGATCGAGCCGTAAGACATGGCCCCAGTCTTGAACCGCTTGACGATCTCGGTCCAGGGTTCCACCTCTTCTATGGGAACCGGGGCATCGGCGAGCTTCAAGCCGAGCAGGCCGCGCAGCGTGGCGCGCTTTTCAAGCTGCTCGTTGACCAGGCCCGAATACTCTTTGAAGACGTCGTAATTGCCCGTGCGGACCGCCAGTTGCAGCTTATGTACGGTCTGCGGGCTGAACAGGTGGTACTCGCCGTCCGCCCGCCACTGATACTGGCCGCCGACGTCCAGCGTGTGCGGGTGCGTACCGCGCTCCGGGAAGGCATGGGCGTGGCGGATCGCCGCTTCGCGGGCGATGACGTCCATGCCGACCCCGCCGATGCGCGAGGCGGTGCGTGTGAAGTAGCGGTCAATGACGGACGGGTGCAGGCCGATGGCCTCGAATATCTGCGCTCCGCAGTAGCTCTCGATGGTCGAGATGCCCATCTTCGAGATGACCTTGACGATGCCCTTGACGACGGCCTTGACGTAATTCTTTTTGGCGTCGTAAGGCGTGATGTCCCGGAGCAGGTTCTCGCGGATGGCGTCGTCAATGGTCTCGAAGGCCAGGTACGGGTTAATGGCGGCAACGCCGTAGCCGACGAGGAGCGAGAAGTGATGCACCTCGCGCGGCTCGCCCGATTCGAGCACCAGCCCGATGCGTGTGCGAGTCCCCTCGCGGATCAGGTGGTGGTGCAGGCCCGCGCAGGCCAGCAGGGCGGGAATCGGCGCGTGGTCGTGGTCAATGCCCCGGTCGGACAGGATCAGGATGTTCTTGCCCGCCGCGATGGCGGCATCGGCCTGGGCGAAAAGCCGCTCCATCGCCCGCTCCAGCCCCTCCGCCCCCTCCGAGGCCGGGAACAGAATCGGGAGCTTGAACGCCTCGAAGCCGGGCCGCTTGATCTGGAGCAGCTTCGCCAGGTCGTCATTGGTTAGGATGGGCGAGTCGAGCGCGATCAGGTGGCAGTTCTCGGGGCGGGGGTCCAGCAGATTCCGCTCGCTGCCGATGGTCATGGCCGCCGATGTGACGATCTCCTCGCGGATGCAGTCAATCGGCGGGTTGGTGACCTGGGCGAAGAGCTGCTGGAAGTAGTTAAACAGGGACTGCGGCTTGTCCGAGAGCACGGCCAGCGGCGTGTCCGTTCCCATCGAGCCGATGGCCTCGATGCCGAGCCGGGCCATCGGCGCCATCAATATCCGCAGGTCCTCGAACGTGTAGCCGAACGCCTGCTGGCGCTGCAAGACCGTCTCGTGCGTGGTCGTCGGCACGTTCGTCGGGGCGGGCAAATCCGACAACTTGACGAGGTTCGCGTCGAGCCACGCGCGGTACGGGTTCTCGCGGGCCATGCTCTCCTTGATCTCCTCGTCGGCGACGATGCGGCCCTGGGCGGTGTCCACGAGGAACATGCGGCCCGGCTGCAAGCGGCCTTTAGACAGGATGCGGTCGGGCGCGATGTCCAGCACGCCGACTTCCGACGCCATGATGACTAGGTCGTCCTTGGTGACGTAGTAGCGCGATGGGCGCAGGCCGTTGCGGTCCAGGACCGCCCCGATCTGGATGCCGTCGGTGAACCCGATGGACGCGGGTCCGTCCCAGGGTTCCATCAGGCACGAATGATACTGGTAGAACGCCTTCTTTTCCGCACTCATGCTCTCATGGTTCGCCCACGGCTCCGGGATCATCATCATCATGGCGTGCGGGAGCGACCGGCCGGCGAGTGTCAAAAATTCCAGGCAGTTGTCGAACATGGCCGAGTCGCTGCCGTCGCCGTTGATGATCGGCAGCATCTTGGGCAGATCTTCGCCGAAGAGGGCCGAGGCGAACTGCGCCTGCCGGGCGCGCAGCCAGTTCACATTGCCCCGGATCGTGTTGATCTCGCCGTTGTGGGCGATCATGCGGTATGGGTGCGCGCGCTCCCACGAGGGGAAGGTGTTGGTGCTGAAGCGCGAGTGGACCAGAGCCAGAGCGCTTTCCATGTCCGGGTCACTCAGATCGGGGTAGAACTCTGACACCTGTTCCGGCATCAGCATCCCCTTGTAGACCAGGGTGCGGGCCGAAAGGCTGGGGATGTAAAACTTGTCGCTGCCGCCCAGCCCTTCCTTGCGGACGGTGTGGGCGGAACGTTTGCGGATGACGCACAGCTTGCGCTCGAAGTGCTGGCCGTCTGTGACGGTTTCGCCCTGTCCGACGAAGAACTGGCGGATGACCGGCTGGGCGGCGATAGCCGTCTCCCCCAGAGTCGAATGATCCGTGGGCACGTCGCGCCAGCCGAGAAAGCGCTGGCCCTCCTCGGCGACCACGGACTTCAGTATCTCCTCGCAGGCCGCGCGTGCGGCGGGGTCTGTGGGCAGGAAGGCGGTGCCCACGGCGTACTGGCCGGCATCGGGCAGCGTAACGCCTGCCTGCGCCATTTCGCGCGTCAGGAAGGCGTGCGGGACTTGGAGCAGGATGCCCGCGCCGTCACCCGAATTTGCCTCGCTGCCGCAGGCGCCCCGGTGGGCGAGGTTACGCAGGATGGTCAACGCCTGGCTGATGATCTCGTGGGACTTCTTGCCTTTGATGTTGACGACAAACCCTGCGCCGCAGGAGTCATGCTCGAAATCCGGGTCATACAGCCCCTGCTTGGGGGGCAGGCCAGTCGGTCTCATGGCGGGAGTGCTTCCTCTTCTAAATCGAACGTTGACAAACAACGAAAAACAAGGCGGGGGAGTCGGCGTGTGCCGGGCTGGTCCCCCGAATGTCTTGCGAATGTTTTGACAAGGGTCGGGCCAGCCGCGTCAGTGCGGCGGGGTTCGCCAGGCGGGAAATTTCTCGCTTGGGACGCAGATTATAGCACAATTGCTCGCCCCGCGTCAACGTCCTTGCGCGTGATTTCTGAGCCGAGAAGCGGAGTGTAGGGAACGGCAACCGCGCCGGAACGGGTAGAATAGGGGATATGTTCGCCCCAATCCCACTTCCCATCCTGGCTCCCGTGCGGGACTCGCTGCGCCGGCCGCTGCGCGACCTGCGCGTCTCGGTCACGGACCGCTGCAACTTCCGCTGCACCTATTGCATGCCGAAGGAGATTTTTGGCCGCGACTTCGCGTTCCTGCCGCCTGCCCATCTCCTGAGCTTCGAGGAGATCACGCGGCTGGCGGGCGTCTTCGTCGGCCTGGGCGTCGAGAAGATACGCCTGACCGGCGGCGAGCCGCTGGTGCGCCGCGACCTGGAGAATCTGGTCGCCATGCTCGCCGCCTTGCCCGGCCTGCGCGACCTGACCTTGACGACCAATGGCGCGCTTCTTGCCAAAAAGGCGCAGGTCTTGAAAGACGCCGGCCTGAACCGCATCACCATCAGCCTTGACTCGCTGGACGATGCCGTGTTTCAAAACATGAACGACGTGGCTTTTCCCGTCGCGCGCGTTCTCGACGGCATCGCGGCGGCGCAGGCGGCGGGGCTGGGGCCGGTCAAGGTCAACATGGTGGTCCAGCGCGGCGTCAACGAGGACAGCATCGTCCCGATGGCCCGCTACTTTCATAAGACCGGCTGCATCCTGCGCTTCATCGAGTTCATGGACGTGGGCGCGACGAACGGCTGGCGGCTGGGCGACGTCATCCCTGCGTCGGAGATCGTCCGCCGCATCGGGCTGGAACTGCCTTTGGAACCCGTCGCCCCGAACTACCCCGGCGAGGTCGCCTCCCGTTACCGCTATTTGGACGGCGGCGGCGAGGTCGGCGTCATTTCCTCCGTCACCCAGCCCTTCTGCGGCGACTGCTCCCGCGCCCGCCTGTCCGCCGAAGGCCGCCTGTATACCTGCCTGTTCGCCGCCGAGGGCTATGATCTGCGTGCCCTCCTGCGCGGCGAAGCGTCCGACGCCGAAATCGCCGACAAGGTGCGCGGCCTCTGGTCAGCCCGGACGGACCGCTATTCCGAGGTGCGGACGGAAGAGACGGCCCGGCGTCCCAAAGTCGAGATGTCGCACATCGGGGGGTGAGGGGCCGCCCCCTGGAGCGCCATGCCATGAATGGCGCGGCTAATCGGCGCAGACGCCAAGAAGTACCGCCTCGCGGCACTGAGATTTGGTCTTTTCTTAGCCCCGCGAAGCGGGGCTTTCTGGCCGCAGGCCGATTAGCCGTGCCATTCATGGCATGGCCTTTCAGCCCACGCGATAGGAGATTTTACCTATGCGAGTCTCGATGACGCGACTGCACCCCTTCTCACTGCGGCTCATTGCTGCCCTAGCCTTTCTGCTGACCCTCGCCCCGGCCCGTGCGATGGAAACGGATTGCCTGGTGCGCGACCCGTCCACCATCGTCAAGCGCGGCGACACTTACTGGATTTATGGGACGGGGCGGGGTACGCAGCAGTTCTCGTCGAAGGACAAAATCCACTGGACCAACCGGGGGTCGGTCCTGCCCACCCCGCCGGACTGGCTCGCCAAAACGGCCCCCAGCAGCAAGAACGAGGTCTGGGCGCCGGACATCCACTTCTTTCGCGGCAAGTATTACCTGTACTCGGCCTATTCACAGTGGGGCACGAACGACTCCGGCATCGGGCTGGCGACCAGCACGACGCTGGACCCGCATTCCTGGGTGGAGCAGGGGCTGGTCGTCCACTCCGCCAGCGGCGGCAACGTCAACGATATTGACCCGTGCGTCTTTGAGGACGCGGCGGGCGCGCTGTGGCTGACCTACGGCTCTTTTGTTTCGGGGATCAAGTTGATCAATCTCGACCCCAACACCGGGATGCCCAACGCCGCCAGCCCCACCGTTTACGCCATCTCCTCCAACGGTGAGGCCTCCTATGTCACCTTCCGGGACGGCTACTACTACCTGTTCGTCAACTGGGATAGCTGCTGCGCGGGCAGCAAGAGCCGGTACAACATCCGCATGGGGCGCTCCCGCACCGTCATGGGGCCGTACCTGGACAAGAGCGGCAAGGACATGGCGCAGGGCGGCGGGACGCTGTTCCTCGGCTCCGTGACCGACAACGGCTCCGGGCGGCCCCCGGACGACGAGGTCGGGCCGGGCCACGTCGGCATTTTGCACGATAAAGACGGCGACTGGCTTTCGACCCATTACGAGTGGGCGCGGGACAAAAAAGGGGCGACAACGGTCAACGTCCAGCGGCTGGCCTGGGACGGCGACGGCTGGCCGCGCGCGGTCCTGGACCCCGGCCCGTACAAGATGGTCTCGTTTCTGGCGACCCACGGCCTCCTCAGCGTCGTCGGCGGGGCTATCCAAACCGTGCCGGATGGGAACGGCCCCGGCCAGCAGTGGACTCTGGGCTATCGGGGCGACGGCTGCTACAGCCTGGTCAGCGGGGGCAAGGCATTGACTGTGGCGGACACGGCGACCCAGCCGGGCGCGAAGGTGACGCTGGCGCCGTTCGCCGGGCGCGACGCGCAGCTTTGGTATCTCCAGCAGAATGATGACGGCACCTACACGGCACTGTCGAAAAACAGCGGCAAGGCGCTGGCGCTGGACATCGCCGACTGCGGCCTCGCCGATGGCACTCCGGTCGGGGAGTGGACGGCGCTGGGCAACGACTGCCAGAAGTGGTCCTTCCGCCGCCGCTGAAAACTGTTGGGACTGTGGAGAAGAGTGAGCCATGTTGGAAATCACTGCGGCTCTGAAAAAGCAGTTCGCCTCTATCTTTTGGATCGGAGGCTCTCCCTGTTCGGGTAAGAGTTCCATTGCTCAGGCGCTGGCGGAAAGCTATTCGTGCCGGACCTACCTTTGTGATGATGCTTATGAGACTCACCTGGAAAGCGCCGGGCCTGAAACACAGCCGCTCATGTCTCAGGTCGCCGCCATGAAATGGGACGACGTTTGGATGCACCCGGTTGAGTTCTTGGTTGAGCGGGAGGTTGAGTTCTACCATGAAGAGTTCCCGATGATCGTCCAGGACTTGCTCGCTCTGCCTCCGCACCCTCCCCTTTTAGCCGAGGGGACGGCGCTGCTGCCTGGGCTGGTCTCACAAGTGTCGGCGCCCGGCCAAGCGATCTGGGTTGTGCCGACGGAAGAGTTTCAGCGGGAGCATTACGCGCGCAGACCCTGGATTGATGACATTCTCCGGCAGTGCCGCCACCCCGCCCAAGCCTTCGAGAACTGGATGGCGCGGGACAGCGCGTATGCCAGACTTGTCACCCGAGAAGCACAGGATCGGGGCCTGAAGATAATAGAGGTGGACGGGAATACTTCCTTGGCGGAGAACGTGCAGCAAGCCGCGCGCTGGTTCGGCTGGTGAAAAATGGGGAAATCAGCGGTACGTCATTCCTAATGACCTCCCTCGGCCCCGTTCTTTTGGAAACGGCTTTGCCGGAAGAACTGCCCGTCGTCATGGGCATTCTCGACGAGTGCGCCGCCTGGCTGCACGCGCGCGGCATCGCACAGTGGGCTTTGCCGCAGCCCCCGCACGAGTGGGAAAAGATGCGGGGCCAGATCGCGCGGGGGAACGTCTTTTTGGCGCGGCGGGAAGCGGACCGGAGCCTCATCGGCACCCTTCGCATCGAATGGGAAGATGCCCGCCTGTGGCCGGACGACCCCATCGGGGGAGGCTATGTGCATTCCCTCGCGATCCGCAGCAGCGTCCGGGGGCACCGGATCGGGGCCGGCCTTCTCCAGTGGGCGCAGGGCCGGATCGCCGACCGGGGCCGGAAATACCTCCGGCTGGACTGCTGGAAGGAGAACGCGGCGCTGTGCCGGTACTATGAAAGCCTCGGCTTCCGCCGCTGCGGGGACTTCGAGATCGGGGCGTGGACCGGCGCCCTGTATGAGAAAGAAGCAAGGCCGGGGGATCAGCCCGACCCGGCCTGAAGGCTAGGTTCCTTCGGAGAGGCTGATGAAAAAATCCTAAAACAGCATTCCAAGAGGCACCACCGTGACTATTGACGACACGAAACTTGACGACACAAAACTTGACGACACAAAACTGCGGGTGCGGGGCGCGGGCCAGCCGTGCGCCTTCGTGATCTTCGGCGCGAGCGGGGACCTGACCGGACGCAAGCTGATCCCCGCGCTGTATAACCTGTCCTGCCAGGACCTGCTGCCGGACGGCTTCGCGACCCTGGGCTTCGCGGTGACGCCGCACACGGATGAGACGTTCCGCGAGAATGCGCGGCCCTGGGTCAAGGAGTCGCCCGAAGTGCTGCTGTTCCGGTCCCGCCTGTGGGACGCCTTCGCGCCTGGCCTGCACTATGTCACGGGCGACTTCGAAAGCCCCGAAGGCTATGAGCGGCTGCGGGAGCGGCTGGCCGAACTGGACCGGGAGCACGGCACGGCGGGCAACCGCGTCTTCTACCTCGCCACCTCGCCCGTCTTTTACGGCCCCATCGTCACCCGGCTCCAGGAACACGGCCTGGTCACGCGCCGGCGCGAGGGCGCGGAAGGCTGGACCCGGATCGTCATCGAGAAGCCGTTCGGCTCGGACCTCGCCAGCGCCGCCCACCTCAGCGACGAGGTCCACCGGGTCTTCGATGAGCGCCAGGTCTATCGCATTGACCACTATCTGGGCAAAGAGACTGTCCAGAACATCCTCGCGTTTCGGTTCGCCAACTCCATCATCGAGCCGATCTGGAACCAGCATTATGTGGACCAGGTGCAGATCACGGCGGCGGAAACGCTGGGGGTCGAGCACCGGGGACGCTACTACGACAGCGCCGGGGCGCTGCGGGATATGTTCCAGAACCACCTGTTCCAGCTTCTCGCTCTGGTCGCGATGGAGCCGCCCGTCCGCTATGACGGCCAGACCGTGCGCGACCGCAAGGCCGACGTGCTGCGCTCCATCGTCCCCCTGCCGCCCCAGGACCTTGCCAGCGTCGCCGTGCGCGGCCAGTACGGGCCGGGCCAGATCGGCGGCCAGCCGGTGCCGGGCTACCGGGAGGAGCCGGACGTCGCCCCCGACTCGCGCACGGACACCTATGCCGCCCTGAAGATCGAGGTGGACAACTGGCGCTGGGCGGGCGTCCCGTTCTTCCTGCGGTCGGGGAAGCGGATGCCCAAGAAGCTGACCCAGATCGTCATTGGCTTCAAGCGCGTCCCGCACCTGTTCTTCGCCCTGACGGACCAGGACCAGATCGAGCCGAACTCGCTGATCATCCGTATCCAGCCCGACGAGGGCATCTCGCTCCAGATGGGCGCCAAGTCTCCCGGCCCCGAAATGCACGTCCGCCAGATGCAGATGAACTTTTCCTACAACTCCGCCTTCGGCGAGTTCCCCGCCACGGCCTACGAGACCTTGCTGCTCGACGTGATGAACGGCGACCCGACGCTGTTCAACCGCGACGACACGGTGGCCCTCTCCTGGGAGATCCTCGCCCCCGTCCTGGAAGCCTGGCAGACCCAGACCCCCGACGAACCCCTCCCCAATTACGCCGCCGGGACCTGGGGACCCGCCGCTGCCGACGCCCTGCTCGAACGCACCGGCCACGCCTGGAAGAGCGACAGCGCCCCCGCCCCCTTTTACCTGACGGACCCCGAGTAAATGTGTGTTTGAATGTGCGTTTGTCGGACGAACGGGTACAATGGCCGCAGGGGGATACGCAGCCATGAGCTATGCGGCCAAGCTGGACAAAGAACAAAAGATCAAGCTGAACGACTACGCGCCCGATGACAAGGGTGATGAAGACAAGGACACGAGCGCGGTGGTCATCGCCAAGCTGGGGCAGGAGCTGTGTGAGCTGCAAGAATGGCTCTACGCCGCCCAGAGCCACAGCGTCCTGATCGTGCTGCAAGGGCTGGACACGTCTGGCAAGGACGGCACCATCGCTCATGTGATGGCGAGCATGAACCCGCAGGGCTGCGACGTTGCTTCCTTCAAGGTGCCGACCCCGTTGGAAGCCGGGCATGACTTCCTGTGGCGCATCCATCAGCAGACGCCCCCGAAGGGCATGGTCACCATCTTCAACCGCTCGCACTATGAAGACGTGCTCGTGACGCGCGTCCACAAGCTGGTCTCCGACGATGTCGTCAAGAAGCGCTTCACGCACATCAAGAACTTCGAGCAGCTGCTGGCGGACAACAACACCATCATCCTCAAGTTCTTCCTGAACATCAGCAAGGACGAGCAGAAGGCGCGGCTGGAAGCGCGGGAGCAGGACGAGGAAAAGGCATGGAAGCTGTCTCCGGGCGACTGGGAGGAGCGTCAGTTCTGGGACGCCTACACGAGCGCTTACGAAGACGTTCTGGGTGCGACGGCGACTAAATCTGCGCCGTGGTACATCGTCCCCGCCAACCGCAAGTGGTTCCGCAACCTTGCCATCGCCACCGCACTGGTGGAAACGCTGCGCCCGTACAAGAAGGACTGGGAGGAAACGCTGAAGAAGCTGGGCGCGGAGCGCAAGGCGGAGCTGGCCGAGATGCGCCGGACGGAAGGCGCGAGCGACAAGGGCGGCAAGCGCAAGTCCGGCGGCCAAAACCCCGGCTCGACGCACGAAACGTCGTGAGATGCGATACGCAGTTTCTTTGCTGGTCGGGGCAATCGCTGTCTTGACATCGGCTGCCTCAGCCCCGGCGGCTCCTTCGACTGCTCGGCCTGCGGCGCCGCCGACCCTGGACATGATGCAGCGCCGTGCGTTCGACTTCTTTTGGAACGAGAGCGACTCCAAGACTGGCCTGACGAAAGATCGGGCGCGGAATCTGCCCGGCAAGGTGGACACCTACACGGTTGCTTCCACGGCGGCGACGGGGTATGCCCTGGCGGCCCTGCCGGTGGGGGTCTCACACGGCTGGGTCAGCCGCAAGGCGGCCTATGCGCGCGCCTTGATCACGCTGCGCTTTGTCCAGAACAAGATGGAGAACCACCACGGGTTCTATTTCCATTTCGTGGACAAGGCGACCGGGGCGCGGGTCTGGAAGAGCGAAGTGTCGTCGGTGGACACGGCTCTGCTGCTGCTGGGGGCGCGGGTGGCGGGCGATTTCTGGCCGGGAACGGAGGTTCAGCGGCGGGCCGATGCCCTCACCGACCGCGCGGACTGGGGCTGGATGCGCGACGGCGGCGACGCCGGATCGGCCCCGACGTCGCTTGTGATGGGCTGGAAGCCCGAAGACGGCTGGATCAAGTCGCGCTGGCAGGGCTACAGCGAGGCGTCCTTCCTCTACTGGCTGGCGCTGGGGTCACGCGCGCACCCGCTCCCAGCGCGCTCCTGGGACTCGTGGGACGTGAAATCCGCAAGGCTGGAAGGGTATCCCGTGTTCGGCGGGGCCGAGCCGCTGTTCATGGCGCAGATGGCGCCGGGCTTCTACGACGTGCGCGGCCTGCGGGACCGCCAGGGGCGGGACTGGTGGACGGCCTGGCGGAACGCGCACCGGGCGGACCGTGCCTACTGCGCGCGCAACCCGGACCGGCGCAAAACTTATGCGGAAGGGTTCTGGGGCATCAGCGCCAACGATCAGCCGCCGCCCGTCGGCTACGGGGCCAGCGCGCCGGGGCATGACGACGGCACCGTCTCACCCACGGCGATGCTGTCCGGCCTCCTCTTCACGCCCGGCCCGTCGCGGGCGGCCCTTGCCGATCTGTGGCGGAAGCATGGGGGGCAGCTCTGGGGTCGCTATGGCTATTCCAACGCCTTCAATGTGGACAAGGGCTGGTATGACACGGACGTGATCGGGATTGACCTGGGGATGATGCTGCTGGCGACCGAGAACGCCCAAACCGGCTTGGTCTGGCGGCTGCTGAAAGGCGACCCCGTGATCAAAAAGGGGCTGGCGGCGGCAGGGTTCTACCCTGCGCCGTCAGCCGATAGAAAGTTCAGAAGAAGCCCCCTCATCCCAAAGTAGGCGTTCCTACGGAGCACTGGGCGGCGCGGGCGGCGTGGAGACCTCCAGGCGCATCGGCGGTGCCGCCCCGAAGAAGACGGGGTCGGAGGATGCCCAGCGGCGGACCAGACCCAGCAGGACCGAGTTCGGCGGGAAGGCTTGCAGGGCCTGGGGCAGTAGCGGCAGCAGGGAGGTCCCTTCCGCCAATTGCCCTGGGGTGAGGGCCGAGACGGGCAGACGTCCTTCCAGCAACGCCGTCCGCCCCGTGTCATCCAGGCTCCCGTACAGGTGTATCGTGTGCGGATACCGCTTCTGTGCATTAACGGCCGACCAGAATGGCGGCATCCGCGTCATGTCTACGAAGTCATCATGGTCAGGAGGGGCAATGCCCTGCGGCTGTTGGGGCTTCAGGCGCTCGAACAGCTTGGCCGCCGTGGCGTCGTTCTGCGGGGCCAAGTCTTTCTCCTCCGGCTGGAACATCGGTAGGCCGTTTAGGATCTGCCAGGGCGTCAGCGTACTGAACACCTCCGCCGTCCAGTCCCAGGTCTGCTTGATCACCGCCGCCTGCTCCTCTGGGGACTGCGGGACGACGGGAACTGCCGCCTGGGCCGCCGCTTGCTGCCGGCGGGCCTGGAGTAGACGGGCGAACCAGCGGCGCAGCAGGGGCTGGGGCACCTCCAGGCTGTCATCGCGATACCAGCGGTTGTTGCGGATCAGGGTGATGCCGTCTTCGTCCCGCTTCCAGCTCACGTCGCGCTTGGCCGCCATCTCGTCCATCTCGGTCGCCAGGGGGCGCTTGACCGGCAGCTTCCTCTGCTCCGGGGGCATCGCGTAGCCGCCGTGGGAGTAATAGTCACAGACGTACTCCATGTGGCCCTGCTCGCCCAGCCAGTCCGTCTGCGCCGCCCGGCTGATCACGGCCCGTGTGGGTATGATCTGCGTGCCTCTCGTCTCTTCAGGGGACATTTTGGGCGGCAGGATGTTGGGCCAGACGCGCCCGCGCTGGTAGGCGGCTAGCTGCTTCCATTCGGGCGGGGCGGTCTCGCCCATACCGTACACGGCGTAGACCAGCATCTTCATGTCCGGCGGCGCGGCGTCGCCCATCCCTCGCGCCGTGTCGGCACGGCGCTTCCAGCGCGGCGGGAGCTCGGCCCCCCCATAGACCATCTTAGCCAGCCCGGTTTGGTCCAGACTCAGAGGCAGCGTGTTCACGGCCATAGGCACATGCAAATCCATCGTGACGTCCGCCGATGACGGGCCGTTGAAAGGCGTTGCGTAAACGACAAACCCTCCGTTCTGGAACAGGAAGTAGACCTTGCCGGGATTGAAGGCCGCGAGCTCCCGCTGCGCCTGCCGGGCATACCCTTGCAAGACGGACGGGGCCGGGGCCAGGTGGTTGGTGATGTTGTCCTGCATCACCGCCTTGAACCGCTCCTGCGTCTCCGGCGGCATCTGAGACAGCCAGCCAACCGTGCCCATTTGTTCGCCCTGGTTTCCGAATCCTCCTCCTTCCACCTCATAGAAACTACTGTCGTCCATGTTGGCGGCGATCTGCTCCTTGAGCGCCTGCGGCAGCGTGTGGAAGAAGTCGTGCTGGTTCGCCATCTCCTCCTCGACCGCGTGGTCCGTCGGCTCCGCTGGCTCCGGGTCACTGTCTTTGCGCCGGTAGGCTTTGGTCTGCATGGCCGAAAGCACCGCCTGGTGCTGGGCCGCCAGCGCCTTGTCGCGCTCGCCTAGGAACAAGCGCCACCACTCGGCGCGGGCAATGATGGCCTTGTCCGTCATGGAGAGGTTGTAGCCCTCTTTGGTGCGCGTCCACGTCCCCGGCAGCATCTCGGCCAGCGCGGTCATCAGCGTCCGCAGGGGACGGCGGTTGAGGCGAATCTGAAGCTTGAGGGCTTCGCAGTTGTGGGCGGCGGTCAGGATCAGCCGCTCCGGGTCCGGCTTGGTGTCGGTGCTCGTTTTCGCATCGGCACTTCCCTTCACGCTCTGCTTTTGCAGCACCTCGTCGAGCGGGACGCTGATCACGTCCAGGGTGATGAGCCGGTCCAGGCGCTTGTCGTCGGCCAGCATTTGCTTCTGGCTCAGGGCTTCTTTGGGGCTGAGGGCCAGGGACGGCCCGTAAGCCAGGGACGAAGCGGCGGGGGTGACGGCAGGCGGCGCGGCGGTGGTCTTCTGGGCGAGGGTGGGGCCGGGCAGCGCAGCAATGAGGATAAGAAGGACCACCCGTGGGCTGGGTTGAAGCACAGAATCGGGAAACGGGAACTTCTTCATGGAGCGCCTCCTAACAGGGTGGGAAACGGAGCCGAAGGGAAAACGCCGCCGCACGGGAAACACCCATGCGGCGGCGCGGCATCTGAGCGCCTTCTGCTCCCGGCATGGGGTATCAATAGGTAATGTTGGTGTTGCCGCCTGTGGATGCATTCCACGGCACACCGTAGTAATCTGGGCCGCTACACACGGCCCAGCAGTTGTAGGTGCCATGTTGGATGGGACCTAAGGAGGTGGCGTAGTACCGACCCGGTTGATAGAAGTCGCCTGGCCCCCAGATGTCGAAGGCAGGGGTGCCGGGAGGGCTACCGGGCGGGGGCAGGGGAGTGTACGAAAGATTGTTTCCGCCTCCGAGCAGTTGGGCATGGTAGGTCACCGACTGCCATCTGCTGTCATCGGTTATGGAACACTTGACCCGCTCTCCGATGGCCATCTGTGTACCGGTCTGGTTGTTGATCTGGACGATTTGACAGTAGTCTAGAGTGGCGGTGGCGGCGCGTGTGGGGGTGCAGAGGGCGGCAGCGGCGGCAACCGCGAGGAGCGGGACGGCGACCCGCCTGAGCAGAGAACTCCGAGGACTCATGTGAACGTCTCCTTTGCATCACGAACGCATCGCGAGTAATCGCGAAAGCATCACGAGTGGAAACGTCTCCGGTGTCAGGAGTGGAAACGTCTCCGGTGTCAGGAGTGGAGCGGGAGGTTCAGCCGCTCCTGGCAGGAATATGGCTCTTACGGTCTGTCTCTCAGGCTGCGCTTGTGCTGGCAATCTCCAAGTTCACCGCCTCACCTCTGGCCTGCTGATCCCATTATATAACAAAGTAACCAAAAACACAATAGGCCACGAAAAATATTTTTCGTGGCCTCCTTTCGGTTTGAGGAGCTTCGGCGGATGAGACTGCGGCCAGCTTTGGGGGCTGCTACGGCTGCTCGGCGGGCTTGGCGCGGGCGGCCCACTTCTGCCAGACGGCGGGGTCTTTGAGCAGCGGGATGTAAAGGCCGCCGACGACCGACCGGGCCTGGAAACCGGCTTTTTTGCCGTCCGTCGTCCAGTACCAGTCGGTGAGTGGCACGCGGCTGGGGGTCTCGTCGGCCCAGGCGTACAGCGGCTCGGTCAGGGCGGCGAAGTCGGCGGGGTCTTCGGCCAGTGTCGCCGTCCAAACGATCCAGTCCAGCTTGGTGTATTCGCTGCGGCTGTCGAGCGGCAGGCCGTAGACGTTCTGCCGGGTCTTGTAATAGGCGACCTCTTTGCGCGCGACGTCCGGCGGGAACAGGTTCAGGCCGAGCAGGGTGTCCCAGACCAGGTTGTACTTTTGGCTCCAGGTGCCGGGCTTGTCGAAGGCCAGCCGGTAATGGTCCCCGTCGTCGGCCATCCCCGCCCACTCGTCGGCCATGGCCTGCGCGGTTTGGCGATAAGCCGCCGCATCCTCCGCCCGGCCCGTCTTCTCGCATAGGAGGGCGAAGCCGCCCAGGCCCATGATCGCCTTGAGCGACAGGTTGACGTTGTGGGCGAGGTGCCCGGCGAAGTCATCGGTGCAAAGCTGGTTCTCCGGGTCCAGCCCCTTGTCGCACAGGTACGCGGCCCACTCGGCCAGCACCGGCCAGTATTTCTCGGCGTACTCCGCGTGGCCGTCACTATGGGTCAAGGCGGCCACGAGGATCAGCATGTTGCCGCACTCCTCCACCGGCATCTGGTTTTCCTCGGTACGCTCGCCGCCGCCGTAGACCTGGCCGTTGCAGAGCGGATAAGTGCCCAGGTCGTGCGGGGCGAACGGGAAGCGCCAGTGGGACGTGCTCGCGTAGTCCAGAATGGGCGTCAGCATGGCCCGGAGCAGGTCCGGGTTGAGGAGCAGGAACAGCGGCGCGGACGGGTAGGTCACGTCCACGGTCGCGATGCAGCCATTCGAAAAATTCTCTTTGGACAGGAACAGGGGGGTGCCGTCGAAGTCCACAGCCAGCTTATGCGCGGCGATGCACTGCCGGAAGGCGAGGGCGCAGAGCGCGGCGAACTTGTCGCCCCCGACCTGCCGCAGATCGCGGGCAATCTCGGCGTCGAAGGCCGCGCAGCGGGTCGTAAGCGTCGGGTAGTCGCGCTGGGCGGCCTGGAGCAGCTCGGCGATCCCCGCCCCGTCGCGCCGCCAGTAGGGGCGCGTCTTGCGGTAGAAGTACTCGATGGAGAAGACGTCGTCGTAGGCCAGCAGGATGTGACGCGCGGCCGGCGCGTCGGAGACCGCGCCGAGGGGAAGGGCGCAGGCAAGGACCGGCCAGCCGTCATGGGCCGGGCGCGGCGCGGCGATCTGGTCGGCGTCCGGCAGCGTCCCCGTCTCAATGAACGCCTGGCGTCCCGGATCGGCCTCGATCAAGGCGGTGGCGCCCCCCGCCTCCTGCGGCACGGCGAGGTAAATATAGCCCCAGTCAATGCGGACGTTGTCACCCGCTGTTTCCAAGATCGGCTGCTTCGCCGACCCCATCCGCAGCACGTCCATGCCCGGCTGGCGGTAGCGGGCGGAGATGACGGCCTGGTCGGCGGTGTTGACGACCCATTCGCCCTGGACATGCAGGTAAACGGAAACGTCATGCGCCTGCCCGTCGGTCGCCCGCGCTTCCCAGGTGATGTAGGTCACGGGGCGGGCCAGAACATCCAGATCGTGGGGCAGGAGCGGCGACAGGAACGTCAGAGCCAGAGAAATGCCGCCGGCCTCGAAGGCATAGGCGGTGCGCGTCGCCGTCACTTCCAGCCCCGTCTGCGCTATCGCCGGAACGTCCGGCGGGTGCGTGCCGATGCAGCGGAAGGTCTGGCCGTCAATGCGAACCAGCCCGCACAGGCCGTAGTTGGTGCCGGTCCAGTGCCGGACCTCAGTCTCGGTCAGCGTGTCCGAAACGGACCAGGCGCTGAAATAGGGATCGTGCGTGACGAGTGGGACGGCGGGCGGTCGAAACAGCAAAGTCATGGGAGGGCGCTCCGGGAATGAAAGTCGTTGGGCCTGAGTATACCCGGAGCGTCCCCGAAAAGAACAGGGGGTCAGGCGGCCAGCGCGAGCGCTGGCCGTTCGCCGCTCTCGACCATCAGAGTCAGGAACGCCTGAACCACCTGCGGGTCAAAGTGCGTCCCCGCCAGCCCTCGGAGGTGGTCCAGGACGCGCTCCCGAGACCAGGCTTTCCGGTAGGGGCGGTCCGAGCGGAGGGCGTCCCACACATCCACGACCGCAAACAGCCGGGCGGCGAGCGGGATCTGCTCCCCTTGCAGGCACTGCGGGTAGCCCGTGCCGTCCCACTTCTCGTGGTGACAGTAGGGAATGTCCAGGGCGGGCTGTAGGAAGGTGATCGGACACAGCATCTCGCGCGCCAGGGCCGGGTGACGGCGCATCAGGCCCCACTCGCCGTCGTCAAGCGGCCCCGGCTTGAGCAGGACTCGGTCAGGGACGCCCATCTTGCCGATGTCATGCAGCAGCGCCCCACGACGCACATGAACCAATTCCTCTTCATTCATGCCGATGGCGCGCGCCATCCGCAGGGTCAGCTCGGTGACGCGCCGGGAATGGCCCTCGGTCTCATGGTCGCGGCAGTCCAGCGCGCGCGACCAGCCCTCGATCGTCGCCTCGTAAGCGTTCAAAGTCCGCTCATAGGCCAGCGTCAGTTCGGTGTGGAGGCGGTAGATCTCCTGCTCCGCCCGCTTGCGCCCCGTGATGTCCCGGATCAGCACCTGGCCTGCGGGTTTGCCTTTGAATAGGATGGGGGTGCTGACCGCCTCGACGTCCACGGCGCTTCCGTCCAGCCGCAGGTACTGGAACTCGGCCAAACTGCTGCTCCACCCCAGACTCTGGCTGAGGCGGGCGCGCCGGCGGGCTTCGTCGCGCCAGTCGGGGTGGACCATCTCCAGGATAGGCCGGCCCAAGAGTTGTTCCGGCGTCTCGGCCCCGAAAAGCCTCACAGCGGCCCGGTTGAGGTATGCCAGTCGGCTGTCGCTGTAGACTACGATGCCTTCCGGCGAGTGCTCGACCAGGGAGCGGTAGCGCTGTTCGCTCTCGGCGAGGGCCGCCGTGCGCTGCTCCACCCGCATTTCCAGTTCGTCATGCGCCTGGCGCAGTTCGTCATGCGCCTGGCGCAGCGCCTCCTCCGCCTCTTTGCGGGCGGTGATGTCTTCGACCGAACCTTCGTAGAAGATCGGCGCGCCGTCAGGGCCGCGCACGACGTGCGCGTTCTCGCGCACGAAGATCCCCCGGCCGTCGCGCCGCTCCCAGGCCGCTTCCAGGCCGCGCAGTTCGCCCGCCGCTTCCAGCCGGGCTTTGAATTCCGCGCGCACGTAGGCCGCTTCCGTCCCGTCGGCTTCCAGGTTGCGCGCCGCCAGCTGCTCAAAGCTGTCATAACCCAGCATTTCGAGCAGGGCCGGGTTGGCGAGCAGGATGCGCCCGTCCGGCGTGGTGCGGTAGATGCCGTGCGTGGCATTCTCGAAGAGCAGGCGGAACTGCTCCTCCTGGCCGCGCAGGGTCTGCTCCGCCCGCTTGCGCTCACTGATGTCGCGCAGGGTGGCGGTGAATACGGGCGCCTCGCCTTGCAGACGGATTGGGATGATCGCCAGTTCGACGGGCAGCTCGCAGCCGTCCGACCGCACGGCTGTGATCTCGATCCGCTTCTCCAGGACAGGCCCCTCGCCCGTTTCCAGATAGCGGGCCAGCCCGCGCCGGTGCGCTTCCCGCAGGGCGGGCGGGACGATCAAGTCTGCCAGGTCGCGTCCCAGAGCTTCGTCCCGGCCATAGCCGAACGTCGCTTCCGAAGCGGGATTCCATTCCAGGACCCGGCCGTCACTGTTCATGGTGATGATGCAGTCCAGCGCGGACTGGAGGATCGCAGCCTTGAGCGCCTCGCCCGCGCGCAGTTCCCGCTCCGCCTTCTCGCGCTCGGCGAACTGGCGGCGCAGTTCCAGGCGCGCGATGACCTGGCGCGAGAGCGCTTGCAGCGCGCGCTCCTGCTCCGCCGTCAGGGTGCGCGGCACACGGTCAATGACGCACAGCGTCCCCAGCGCGTGGCCCGCCTCGGTGAGCAGCGGGGCGCCCGCATAGAAGCGGATGTCCGGCTCTCCGGTGACGAGGGGGTTGTCGGCGAACCGCTCATCGGCCTGGGCGTCGGGGACCGTGAAAACGCCCGGCTGGTGAATCGCGTGCGCGCAGAATGCCTGGTCACGCGGCGTCTCGTCGGCGTCAAGTCCTACCTTCGATTTGAACCACTGCCGGTCCGAGTCAATCAGGCTGAGGAGGGCGACGGGCGTCCCGCAGATGTGGGCGGCGAGGCGGGTGAAATCATCGAAATCGGCTTCTGCGGCGGTGTCCAGTACTTGGTAATCGCGCAGCGCTTGGAGCCGGGCGTCTTCGTTATCGGGAAGGGAGGCTTGCATGATGTCTCGACGTTCTAACGGCGGTCAGTCTCTGCCCGTATCTTCGGCAGATGCCGCCAAAACATTCAGACCCATTCCCTCGTTCCCCGGACACATCCGCGCGTTGACACCGGCCCCGCCAATCGGCTATACTGAGGGGCAGAAAGGGACCACCCACTCATGGTTCTGACCTGGGATCAAGACCCACGGGAGCTGTATCCCGGCATCAAAATCGGTGACACCGTTCAGCGTCTTTTACACGGCGAGTTGACGGTACACACCGAGGAGGCCCGGCCCAACGAAGGCGAGTTCCCCGAAGCCAACATCCGTCGGCTGGCCGCGTTGGGCCTGCTGGGCATGAAGGCGCCCCCGCAGTACGGCGGCTTGGGGCTGGACACGCTCAACGTCACTTATGCCGTCGAACAGATCGCCCGCATCGCGCCCGCGACCGCCTTCGTTCTCCTGCTGCACACCCTCACCGCCAACCGCATCGCCCAGGTCGGGACCGAAGCGCAGAAGCGCAAGTACCTCCCCCGCATCTCGTGCGAGGCCCTGGGCGCCTCGGCTTGGTCCGAAAGCGGCGTCGGGGCGGACAAGAGCGTTCTGAACACCAAGGCCTACCGGGAGAACGGGGTCTGGCACCTGAGCGGCCAGAAGGCATTCTGCACCGGCGCGGGCCATGCGGCCGTCTACATGGTGATGACGGACACGACGGAGGGCAAAGGCTTCTTCCTGGTCCCCTCGGATAACCCAGGTCTGCGGATCGGAGAGCCGATGGACTCGATGGGGTTGCAGGGGACGCACAGCGGCGTGGTCGGGCTGGACGATGCCCTGGTGCCCGATGAGGAGCGTGTCGGTGAGCCGGGAAAGATCGGCCCGATCATCAACCTGGACATGCAGAGCGGCCTGCATTCGGGCATCGTCGCCACGGGCATCGCCCTGGGGACGTTCGGACGGCTGCTGGACATCGTCAAGGCCAACAACTCGTTTGAAAAGTACGAGAGCGTCCGAGTCCGCGTCTCGCAGCTTGCGGCCCTGTTGAGCGTGATGAGAACCCACGTCTACGCCCTGGCGCAGATGGCCTCGCTGCCCGCCGAGCCGCGCCCCTCGGTCGAAGCGGCGACGATGACCGCCAAGCTGTTCCTGTCGGAGAGCGCCTTGCAGATGACCACGGACGCCATCGCCATCGCGGGCAAGGCGGGGTATCTACGAGAGAACGGCCTGGAGCGGCTGCATCGGGACGCCCTGGGCATCGTCATCGCTGCGCCGATCAATGGACAGGTGCTTGGCAGCATCGGCGAGTCGCTCCGTCGGGCCGACAGGTCTTCGCATCTTTACAAGGTCTAGGGAGGCCGTTGATGCCTGACAACTCTCTCCGCCCGATGCGTCCCATCCAGCGCGTCCCTTTCGTGGAAGAGACGCTGCCGGTCCTGAACCCGGAGGCCGCTAGGACGCGCCGTAAGCCCGCTCATCCCCACCACAAGCCGTGTGCCGGGTTCGGCCTGAACACGCCCGCAAACCAGCGGGAATTTGCGAGGGGCTTCAAGCATCTGCAAAAAACGTGGCCGAATCTGACGCCCGCGCAGCGCCGGCAGCAGCTTGAGGACTTGGTGAACACGCAGCTCCATAAGGGCGGCGTCCCCAGAGTCGGCATCGTCCCCAGGGACCTCCCGACGGATGACGGTCAGCTTATCTTCAAGGACTGGAAGCTTGCGATCAACAAAAATCTGCTGAATGGAAATCACCTCCCCGAAGCGCAGGCTAAAGAGTTGGCGAACACGGTCTATCACGAGAGCCGGCACGCCGAGCAGTGGTATCTCATCGCCCAGCAGAAGGCGGCGCAGCTGGGCGGAGCGGCGGGGGAGACGCCCGCCCAGAAGGTGACGGCGATCCAGAACGCTATGGGCATCCCTTTGGACACGGCCGCTCAGGCCCAGCAGCACCCGCTGGACGCGCACGATGGGCGCAAAGCCTGTGCCCAGGCGCTCAACGACAGCATCTACGGGGCGCACGCGGCCCACCGCGAACAGACGCTCCACGATCAGGACGTGAAGATTCTCGCCGACAATCATGCCCAGGCGCATTTCGATAACGTCAACCGGGCTTATGAGAAGCTGCGGCAGAACCCCCACGCGGATCCGGCGGCGGTCCAGAAAGCCTACCAGGGGGCGGTGACCGCTGGGAAACACCTGGAAGCGGCGAATGTGGCCCGGCAGAGAGCTTACCAGGCTTATCAGCGGCTGCCGGAAGAGGCGGACGCTTTGGAAACCGGCGATGCGGTAGGGAAGATTCTTTAACATGGCGATGAAAAGAATGGGCTTGTCAGTACCCTTCCTGTTCCTATCGGCCGTTGTCCTGCTTTGTTCCCTGCATGGAGCGGCGGGGCGCGGCGGGGCCTCTGGTCACGCCCGTGCTGGGAGGCCCGTTGCGCGGACAGCCGTGCCAAGGAGAACAAAAATGCTGGCCGAGAAGATCAGGCAGCTTGCAGACCATCTTCTGGACAAACACGCGACGGTGCAAAGCGTTGCCGAGCATGTCGGCCCGTGGAAGAATGACGACGGCAGTTCGGAATGCGAGGTGACGCCGCGTGACAGGGACTTCCGATCCGGCTACATCGGGATCGACTCGGAACACGGGCACCCGCACGCGCCGGTCGCGGCGCGGCGGCCCGACTATTTGGACTTGACGCTGGCAAAGGACGCCGTTCTGACGGTTGACGTGCTGGAGCGGGTGTTTGGGAAGCATCGCGCGGTCACACCCCCCCCGCATGGCAACCCATATTCGGTCGCTTTCTACTACCCTAACGACAAAGCGCTGCTCAATGTGTGGATCACCGTTGAGTTGAGCGGCCCAGAGGGGGAGGCGGCGACTAGGGTTACATCCGTCACGCTTCACCGAAACGACATAGCTGAGGTGATGCGCGAGGAATGACAAGAACACATCGCTGGATCGGAATTGTCCCGCCGTGGGTGTGGAGAGGTGGCCGACCTACGCCCTACCTACTCCTGTCGGCCTTTGTCCTGCTTTGTCCTATGCACGGCGCTGCGGGACGCGGCATGATGCGCCACGGCTCTGCCCGCGCGGCGGGTCCCCTGTCTCAAAGGGCAGCGAGACTAGCCGAGAAGATCAGGCAGCTTGCAGACCATCTTCTGGACAAACACGCGACGGTGCAAAGCGTTGCCGAGCATGTCGGCCCGTGGAAGAATGACGACGGCAGTTCGGAATGCGAGGTGACGCCGCGTGACAGGGACTTCCGATCCGGCTACATCGGGATCGACTCGGAACACAGCCACCCGCACCTGCCGGTCGGGACGCAGCGCATCGAATACTTGGACTTGACACTCGCCAAAGACGCCGCCCTGACGGCTGACGCGCTGGAGCGGGTGTTTGGGAAATGGGATACAGTCCCGCCCTCCCCGCATGGCAACCCATATTCGGTCGTTTTTTACTACCCCAATGATAAAGCGTCGCTCAGTGTGGCGGTCTTTGCCAAGTTGAGCGGCCCGCCGGAGGAAGCGACGACCAGGGTTACGTCCGTCATGTTCCGCCGGGATGACGCGGTTGAGGCGACGCACAAGAATTGACAAGAACACCCCCCCTGCGCCGCTGGAATGACGCGGCGGAAGCGTTCGGGCAGTGAGTTCCGGCTTCCGAGACGAACGCCCGATGTTTCCTGGCATGGACACCGTCGCGCATCCTCAAGCTGTGTTCGTCACGGCCCAGATCGTCCTCACCGGCGGTCGCGGCGGGCTACTCGGCGGGGTGGGGTCGTCAAAGACCGCTTCGGGCGAACTGCCCGCACCCGCGCCGGGCCTCGTCCTGTGGCGTGTCATCGAGCGCGTCGCTGTCGAGAAGCAGTTAAAGAGCCGCGCCATCTTGCCCGCGAGCGACGGCCAAAACGTTTCGTATTCGTACACCGTCAAAGGCGGCGGGGGCGGCCTGTTCCCGATAGATGAGGCCGGACACTTTGAAGCGGAGCTGGTTGCCGTCTACGCCCCGCCGTCGTTTCTGACCGAAGTGGGGCAGGTGGAGATCATTTCGACGTCGGTGCCGTCCGAGGACGCCCGAGGGATGCCCGCCCCTGTGCGTCGGACGGCCTCGCCCTCCCCCGCGCAGCTCGAAGCGCGCCTGATCCGCGTCCCCCTTGAGGGCGACCGCCGGGTCTGGTTCGTCGAGCATGGCGTCAAGCGACTGCTGGCCTCGCCGACCTGTGGCCGCCTGCGCTTCGGCGACGGCTGGCAGCGGCTGGTCCAGCCCCTGTCGTCGCTTGAAGATATGGGCATCGTCCCGGACGGCCCGCCGCTGACGCTGGCCGAGGCCGCCGAGGGCAAACTCGTCTACTCCTGGCCCCAGCCGGAAACGTACTGGGTGCAGGGGGGGAAGAAGCGCCGCATTGAGGGCGATGCCGCCGTCAAAGAGCGCTTCGGCGAGCACTGGCGGATCAAGCTGATCCACCTGCGTCCGGCAGATTTGAATGAGATACCCGACGGTGCGCCGTTTCTGTAAAGGCAACACATGACCAGTCAACCGAAAATCATGGGCGTCATTCCCGCCCGGTTTAACTCCACCCGGCTGCCGGGGAAGGCGCTGCGCGAGATCGCGGGCAAGCCGATGATCCACTGGGTCTACCTGAACGCCAAGCGCTCGTCCCTCCTGACCGATCTGGCCGTGGCGACGGACAGCCCCGAAATCCAGGCATCCTGCGAGGCGGCGGGCATCCCCGTCGTCCTGACCGGCGAGCATCCCTCGGGTACGGACCGGGTGCATGAGGTCCTGACTCGGACCGACGCCGACATCTACGTCAACATCCAGGGCGATGAGCCGACCCTGCGGTCCGACCACTTGGAACTGATGCTGGCTCCATTCACCGACAGCAGCGGGGCGCGGGTGACGACGCTCAAAGTCGCCATCCAGGCCGCCGAGGCCGCCGACCCGAACAACGTCAAAGTGGTCACGGCGGACAACGGCAGCGCGCTCTACTTTTCGCGCTATCCGGTTCCCTTTGACCGCGCCGGGGCGGGCCGCGTCCAGCACTTCAAGCACATCGGCCTGTACGCCTACACGCGCGAGGCTTTGGAGCGCTACCACGAGCTGCCGCAGTCGTCCCTGGAGCTGTCCGAGAGCCTGGACCAGCTTCGCTTTTTGCAGAACGGCGTTCCCATCTTCGTGGCCGAGACGCCGCACGACACGGTGGGCGTGGACACTGAGGCCGATCTGGAGCGTGTCATCGCCATGTTCAGCACGACAAACAGCGCCTAGCGACCACACATTTATGTATTCCCTCTACAGCTTCTTGTTCGGCTCCTGGGTCTTCGTGATGACCCCCTACTTCCTGTACCGCGCCTGGAAGCACCAGAAGTACCTGCCCGCGCTGAGGCAGCGGCTCGGCTTCCTGCCGGACACCCTCAAAGCCGACAGCCGCCCGACGGTCTGGATACATTCCTGCTCCGTCGGCGAGACCCTGAGCGTCCAGCCGCTTGCCCACGCCCTCTCCCTGCGGTTCCCGCAGGCGCGGTTCGTCTTCAGCACCATCACCAAGACCGGCCAGGCCATCGCCCAGGAGCGGTTCACAAAATATGGGGAGGGGAACACGTTCTACTTCCCGATTGACCTCGCCTCCATCGCGAACAAAGTCCTGGACACCGTCCGGCCCCAGCTCTTCATCACGATTGACACCGAGATCTGGCCCAACGTCCTGCACGAAGCGAAGAAGCGCGGTATCCCGGTCGTCATGGTCAACGGACGCATCTCCGCCCAGTCGTTCCAGTATTACCGCTGGCTCCAGCCGCTGATGGGGCCGGTCTTCCAGAATTACAGCCTGCTGCTGACCAAGTCGCGGGAGGATGCCGACCGCTTGCAGCGCATGGGCGCCCCGCCGAGCAAGCTGCGCGTCAGCGGCAGCATCAAGTACGACCGCAGCCTGGTCGAGAAAGATATCACCGAGGCGCAGGCGTCGGCGCTTGACCTGTCGCTCGCCCTGACGGCGGGGGAGGCGCCTTTGATCGTCGCCGGCAGCACCCACCCCGGCGAGGAGCAAATCCTGCTCGACGCCCTGCGCCGCCTCCGGCAGACGCCGGGCCTGGAGAACACGCGCCTCCTCCTCGTCCCGCGCCACCCGGAGCGCTTCACGCCCGTCGCCCAACTCGCCGAGCGGCAGGGCTGGCGCGTCAAGCGGCGCTCCGACCCCGCGCCGGGCGACCCGTCCGCCGACGTGCTGATCGGAGACACGCTAGGGGAACTCGCAACCGCCTACCAGTTTGCCACGGTCGTGTTCGTCGGCGGGACCCTGATCCCCCACGGCGGGCAGAGCATCATGGAGCCGGCCGTCTACGGCAAGCCTATCGTCGTCGGCCCCTCCATGAAGAACTTCCCGCAGATCATTGACGACTTCATTGAAAGGGGCGGCATTGCCCAGATTTCCGCCGATGAGACAGACAAAGAAGCGCAGACGCAGCAGCTCACCGAAGCGTTCGTGCGCCTGCTGGGGGACGCCGACGCGCGGGAGACGATGGGCAAAGCCGCCTACTCAGTCTTCGAGGGCAGCCAGGGGGCGACGCAGTATACGGTAGACCACATCGCCGCGATTTTCGAGGAGGTACTGTCGAAATGAGCGAAGTCCTGGCCCGCATCCGCGTCCGCGAGACGCATGGGATAAGGAGGTTTTTGTATCCGCTTTCGGCGGTCGCCAGCCTGCCCCAGACGTTAAAAATGGGAGAGACTAAGCCTTTCGGCGAACTATATGGGGGCTTTGCCGTCAAGGACTCGCGTGGTCAAGATGTTCCTCGGCAGATCGTGCCTTACGGGAACTCCTCTGCCGCGCGTGTAGACTTCGCGCTTTCGCTCGCTCCAGGAGAGTCGCAGGAACTGGCTGTCGTGCAGGCACCCGGCCTGACGTCCTTCCCTGATCCGCTCCACATCACCTCCACCTTGGAGGGTGGCCTGAAAAACACGCAGGAGCGTTTCACCGTCATAGTCAACCCGGAGGGCAGCATCGGCGAGATCGTTTACGATGGGGTGCGGCACCTGCGCGGTCCCAGCCGCATCCTGCGTAATGACAAAGCGGCTTGGCATTCTTCCACCACAGCCCTCAACAATGATCCTTACTTCTTCCTCTACTCGCAACTGCAAGCTAAGAGTCGCTATGATGACGGCGGCTTCGCGCGTACCCGAGCCTCGCTCACTGCCTGCAAGTCGTGGGTGACGGTCACACACACCTTGGAACAGCCGAGGCCGGAGGAGGAAGTCGCTTTCACTCTGCCGCTCGCCATCACCTCCCCCACGCTTACCTGTGACTTCGGCGTGGGCGGCTACGTCTTTGGCAAGCTCGATCAGAAGGCGTCGGAAATTATCTGGCGGACGGAGTTCGGAGACGCTCCCCATGCCCGGTGGGCGGTGGCAACGGCGGGGCGGACGGACTATGTTGGGGAGGTAGGAACCGCTGAGGAGTTCCGACCACAGCGGTGGTTTCACCTGATAGACAGCGACAAGGCGCTGGCCGTCGCCATTACCCAAGTGCCGCCGGACTGCCGGGAGATGACGGTGCGGCTGACACATGAGGGGGACGTGTCCATTGCCTTCCGTCTTGGTGATACGATCACCGGGCCAGCCGAGTTCGCCGTCTGCTACCACTTCCTGAACGATGTGCCCGCCATCGCCGCCGCGACCAACCCGCAGTCCATTCTGCTGCCGCCGGTGGTGGAAGTGCTGCCGGTTTAGAGAACCCACCCCGGCTCGCTGAGGCTCGCCACCCCTCCCTGTTAGGGAGGGGCTTTAGAGTATACCGGGAGCCTGTGCCTCTCGTCAGAGGCGGCTGTCCTTACGCTCTTTCCGAGGCCCCTCCCTAACAGGGAGGGGTGGCGAGCCTCAGCGAGCCGGGGTGGGTTCCGACACGAGAGAAACACCATGCCCAAACCCATCCGCCTGATGCACTTCGGCGACGTCCACTTCGGCGTCGAGAACTATGGCCGCTTCGACCCGCAGACCGGCCTGCCCTCGCGGCTCGTGGACTTCCGTAATGCCCTGTCGGAAGCCATCACCATTGCCCTAGAGGCCGAGGTCGAGCTGGCCGTCTTTGCCGGGGACGCCTACAAGACGCGCGACCCGAACCAGACCCACCAGCGCGAGTTCGCCCAGTGCCTCGCCAAATTGACGAAAGCAGGAGTGCCCGTCGTCATGCTGGCGGGCAACCATGACATCCCGAACACCAAAGGCCGGGCCAACGCCATTGAAATCTTTGGGGAACTGGCGGGGGAGCGTCTGCGCGTCTTCGACCACCCGGACATGGCGGTCGTCGAGACCAAAGGCGGCGCGCGCGTCCAGATCGCCGCCATGCCGTACCTCATCAAGAGCCTCGTCCTGTCCCGAGAAGAGAATAAAGACCAGGGCGTTCAAGGAACCACGCAGCTCATCGTGGACCGCTACACGGCGGGCATCAATGCGCTGGCCGCGTCCTGCGACCCTGCCCTGCCGACGATCCTCATGGGTCACTTCTCGGTCGCTAACGCCAAACTCAGCGCCAACCAGGTCGGCTACCTAACGAATGAGCCGGAAGTGCCCCTGTCCGTGCTAACCCAGCCGCCGTTTGACTATGTCGCTCTGGGCCACATCCACCGCTACCAGGACTTGCACAAAGGCCAGCAGCCGCCGGTCGTCTACAGCGGCAGCATCGAGCGGATCGACTTCGGGGAGCGGTCGGAGGAGAAGGGCTTCGCCCTGGTGGACCTGGCGAAAGGGGCTACCGAGGTCAAGCACGTCCGGGTCAAGACGCGGCCCTTTGTGGAGATCGAGGTGGATGCGACCGAAGCGGGCGACGACCCGACCGACGCGATTCTCGCGGCCATCAAGAAGCAGCCCATCGAGAACGCCATCGTCAAGATGGCCTACAAAATCAAGTCTGAACAGCAGGCCGCCCTGCGCGAGACCGACATCCGCGCCGCCTTGAACTCCAGCCACCTGACCGTCTCGATCCACAAAGAGGTCGTCCGCGACACCGACGCCGTCCGCTCCAAGCTGCTCACCGAGTCGCTCGATCCCCTGGGCGCCCTCGCTATCTACTGCGAGACGCGGGACACCCTGCGCCCGCGCAAAGAAGAGCTCGTCGCCCGCGCCGAGCCGTTGCTGCGGGAACTCGAAGCGGAAGAAGCACTTAAGTAACTGACGTTACGCAAGCGGGGAGGGCCGTAGGGCCGCAGAGTCCGTGGGGCTGAAGCCCTCGGCTGTGGGGCGCGGACGCCCAGTGACCGCCTGCGCGGGCAAAGAGAAGGGAATAAGTAGAGAAGGGGAGAAGTGCAGCCCTGGTCTTTCCTCGGTCTTTCTTATGCTTTTCTTAATCCTTTTCTCCCCCCACGCAAGTGGGAATTAGGCGTCCGCGCCCCACAGCCGAGGGCTTTAGCCCCACGGCTTCTGTGGCCCGCGTAACATCAGTTAAGTAAGCAAAGGGCGCGGCGGATGCCGCGCCCTTTCTCCTCTCCGCAGCCACTACGCCGCTGCCACGCGCTTCCAGGCGGGCCGCTTGGCTTCATAGGCCGTGATGTCCGGCTCATGCTGCAAAGTCAGCCCGATGTCGTCCAGCCCGTGGAGCAGGCAGTGACGCCGGAACGCATCCACCTCGAAGGGCAGGGAGAACCCCTGAGTGTCCGAGACGGTCAGGTTTTCTAGGTCCACCGTCATCCGGTAGCCCGGCGTCCTCGCCCGCTCTAAAAGCATCGTGATCGTCTCTTCCGGCAGCGTGACCGGCAGCATCCCGTTCTTGAAGCAGTTGTTGTAGAAGATGTCCGCGAACGAGGGGGCGAGGATTGCCTGGAAGCCGTAATCCGCCAGCGCCCACGGCGCGTGCTCTCGCGACGACCCGCAGCCGAAGTTCTTGCCGGTAATCAAAATGGTCGCGCTCTGGTACTGCGGCTGGTTCAGCTCGAAGTCCGGGTTCGGCGTCTGGCCGTCGCCCTCGTAACGCCAGTCGAAGAACAGGAATTGCCCGAAGCCCGTGCGCTCGATGCGCTTCAGGAACTGCTTCGGGATGATCTGGTCGGTATCCGCGTTGACCCGGTCCAGCGGGGCGGCCAGGCCGGTCAGTTTCGTGAATGGTTCCATAAGTCACTCCTGAAAGATGTCGTCCACGGGAACGACCAAATGGGTAAAAGTGAGAGACGCTGCTGCCTCGCCGCGCCTGTAGATAGAGCCGCTCGTTCCGCCTGGTGACAGCGGTAGAACTTCCACCGTCTGCGGCCCGGAACGAACGACCCAGACTTCTTGCACGTCAACACTCCGATAATCCTCTATTTTCGCCGTCAGCACAGAGGGTGTGTCGGAGGGCGAGACGATCTCGACAACAACCTCTGGGGCAGGCGAAAGAGGGGCTGGATCGTCCGCTGGTGGGTTTTGTGCCAGACGTTCGCTGCTGATAAGAAGCACGTCGGGCTGACGACTGTGCCAGGGCTGCCAAGTGATCAGCACATCGCACGGGGACATGATTGCCTGACCTTGCCAGTTTTTTTGGGTGAACTGGCGGAAAGCGAGATACAGACTGCCTTGAATCTGCTGGTGTTCTCGTGTCGGATTTGGCAACTGCTTGTCTCCATACAGGCGGTAGACCTTCCACCCATCAATGATGTCGTACCGGGCCATCTCCTCCGGCCCACTGATGTATTCCTCATAGGTCATCGGGCGCGTAATACCCGGAACGTCCGCTTTAGGTTCAGCGACGGCCATGTGCCTGCTCCTTTCAGTTCTTTTCCCACTCTCGGATGTCCACCAGATGCCCCTCGATGGCGGCGGCGGCGGCCATCTGGGGGCTGACGAGGTGAGTCCGCCCGCCCTTGCCCTGGCGGCCCTCGAAGTTGCGGTTGGAGGTGGAGGCGCAGCGCTCGCCGGGCTGCAAGATGTCCGGGTTCATCCCCAGGCACATGGAGCAGCCGGCCTCGCGCCAGTCGAAACCGGCGTCCTTGAAGACACGGTCCAGGCCCTCGGCCTCAGCTTGGAGTTTGACCTGGACGGAGCCGGGGACGACCAGGGCGCGCAGGCCCGCGCGGACCGTGCGGCCCTTCAGGACAGACGCGGCGGCGCGCAGGTCCTCAATGCGACCGTTGGTGCAGGAGCCGATGAAGACCGTGTCGAGTTCGATGTCGCGCATCGGGACGCCGGCGTCCAGCCCCATGTACTCCAGGGCGCGCTCGGCGGCTCGGCGGTCGGCGGGGTCGGCGTAGTCGTCGGGGGAGGGAACCGTCGCCGTGATCGGGACCACCATGCCGGGGCTGGTGCCCCACGAGACGTGCGGGGCGATCTCGCTGGCGTCCAGTTCAATCACGGTGTCATACGACGCGCCTGCGTCCGTCGGCAGCTCACGCCAGGCGGCGACGGCCTGTTCCCAAGCGTCGCCTGCCGGGGCAGACGGCTTGCCCTGGATGTAGGCGAACGTCTTCTCGTCCGGGGCGATCATGCCCGCCCGCGCGCCCGCCTCGATGCTCATGTTGCAGACCGTCATCCGGCCCTCCATCGAGAGCGCGCGGATGGCCTCGCCCGTATATTCCACGACATAGCCCGTCGCGCCGTCCGTGCCGATCTTGCCGATGATGGCGAGGATGATGTCTTTGGCCGTCACCCCCAGGCCAATCTGCCCGTTGACCCGGATTTCCATTGTCTTGGGCCGGGACTGCGGCAGGCACTGGGTCGCCAGGACGTGTTCTACCTCGCTGGTCCCGATGCCGAAGGCTAGCGCGCCGAACGCGCCGTGCGTGCTGGTGTGGCTGTCGCCGCAGACTATGGTCATGCCGGGCTGGGTCAGGCCCAGTTCCGGGCCGATGACGTGGACGATGCCCTGCCGCTTGGAATGGATGTCGTACAGCGTGATGCCGAACTCGCGGCAGTTCTGGGACAGCGCCTCCATCTGCTTTTTGGAAATCTGATCTAAGATCGGCAGCGAACGGTCGGTGGTCGGGACGTTGTGGTCCATCGTGGCAATGGTCAGATTGGGCCGGCGCACTTGGCGCCCGGTCAGGCGCAGGCCCTCGAACGCCTGCGGCGAGGTTACTTCATGGACCAGATGCAGGTCCGCATAGAGCAGCGCGGGCTGGCCCGCTTCTTCGCGGACAACATGGGCGTCCCAGATCTTCTCGAACATCGTTTTCGGCATAATTCGCTACTCCTCAAAGCGTCATCTTCAAAACGTCAGCGTTTGGTCAACGCGCATCACGGTCATCTGCGTCTTCGCGCCGTTCCTCTTCATAGCGTCACCGAAAGCGGCGGGCGTCCCGGTCAGGATGGGGAACGTGCCGTAGTGCATCGGGATGACGACGTGCGGGCCGACCATCTTCACGGCGTCGGCGGCGCGGACCGGCCCCATCGTGTAGTGGTCGCCGATGCAGCAGAGCATGACATCTATCCTGTGCGCCCTGGGGATCAGGGCCATGTCGGTGAACTCATCGGTATCGCCCGTGTCATAAATTGTCGGGCCGCCCGCGACCATGATAACGAACCCGCCGGGGCTGCCGCCGCCATGCGGGTCGGTGTTCGCGCTGCCGGGCGGGGGCGAGATCGCCGAACTATGGATGGCGGGGACGAACAGCACGCGGACCTCGCCGCCGAGCAGGGAAATCTCGCCGCCGAAGTTGCCCTGCGTGTCCATGCCCGCCTGCGCCTTCGGGTAGCCGCCGTAGGCCACCAGCGCATCGGCCAGATCTCCCGTCGCGACCAGCTTGGCCCCGGTCTTGGCGGCGATGGCGACCGAGTCGCCGACATGGTCGAAGTGGCCGTGCGTGATCAGAATCAGGTCAGCCCGCGTGATCGCGGCCAGATCCCTCGCCCCGTTCTTGTTGGCCGGGTTAGTGATCCAGGGGTCCAGCAGGACGACCTTGCCGGAAGGCGTCGTGATCTTGAAGGCCGAGTGGCCGTACCAAGTGAGCTGCGTCGGGGCGGCCTGGGCGGCGGAGGCGGCCAGCAGGGACAGCAGCAGGGTGAAAGCGAGAAAACGTGTATGCATGTATGTTCTTTCTAAAGACAATCAGTATAGCCTAAGCGCCGGTTCATGGCTATCGCGGCGACGTTCGCGGCGGCATGAACTGTGTAAATTACAGAGGCCCCAAGCGATGCGGCAAACTGGATCGAGAGGACCTTCAGACCCGTAGCAATCCCTCTGCGACGGTACTCCCGCAGTACGCCCGTCATCTCGTTAAAGACGAAGCTTTGCTCTTTATGCCAAGAAGACGCGGACATGCCCACCCAGGCATCGCCCTCAACGGCTAGGATTATCCCGGCAGGAGTGTAGCTATCTGTTTGTAGGCGGGCATCGCGGTACTGCTCATAGGAATAGAAGGGGCCGCGCCCAGGGATGTCAGCGGAACAGAGCTTGTTGAGTTCATAGAGGCGTTTCCGGTTGGCTTCGGTATCTCCGAGTTCAGCCAAAGTGTGAAACTCTATTCCTAATTGTTCGCTGCTGCTTATGTAGTGCTGCCACAGATGCGCGTCAAAACTCTGAACGTCTCGCTGTAACTTCAGCACCGGGCTTGTGCCGCTGGTTGACATGAGTTTTCTCACGGGCGGCCTGATTCCAAAATCAGCAGCCTGATGATTATTGTACCTCGTTATCCTTCTTGTGAGCGCTTCACGGCCTTCAGTGTGACACGCTGCCAGGTGAAGACGGTCTCGCCGTCCGGCGACGTCTCGATCTGAAACGCAGTCCGGGCGCCCTGGGGCGCGTCGGCGAAGCACTGGCGGACCTTAGCAGCCTGCTCCTGTGTGCAGCCTGCTTTGACGATCCAGTCGGACAGAGGGATGGTGATGCCGCCCCCGCCGCTGCCGCACACGCTCACGGTCAGCCCCGCCGCCTCGGTCATCGCCCGCCACTCGCCCGGCGTATGGTTGCGGACGTGGGACGGGTCGCGCACGGCCTCGACCTCGTTCTGCCACTGCGCCGCTTCGGGCGAGTCGTCGGGAACGGTCGTGTCCACCAGCATCAGGCGCCCTCCGGGCTTCAGGACGCGGGCCAATTCGGCCAGGAACTTCTGGGTGTCCAGGAAGTGATGCGGCGCGATCCGGCAGGTCACGATGTCAAACGTCCTATCCGCGAACGGGAGCGCCTCAGCCGCGCCTTCCTGAAAGACGGCGTTGGCGATTCGGCGTTCTCCGGCCTGCTTTCGGGCCTGCGCCAGCATCCCGGAAGAAACGTCCAGCCCGATCACGGTCTCGACATGCGGGGCAAAGGCCAGGGCCGTGAAGCCCGTTCCGGTCGCCACGTCCAGCACGAAGTCGGTGGGGCGCAGGTCAGCATTTTCGAGAAGCCAGCCCAGCGTCTCCTCGCTCCAAGTATTCCACTGCCGGTCATACTGCGCGGCCTGCCTGTCGAACTGCTCCTTTGCCGAGCGCGCCGGGGCGCTCCCTGTCTCTGCGCTCATTTTTGTTTCCTCCCTCTGTTTAAGGCTGGCCATAATGCGCGGCTCCTTGATACACTTTTCCGCTTTCATTGACAAACAAGACCTCTGCCGCCAATTTGTCGAAAGACGTTTTGTAGAACAAGCAAACGCTGCCGACCCCCACCAATACCCCAAGCAATTCAAAATGCAAATGAGGCAGACGTTCCAAAGCCGTTCGCCAGTAAGTTTCGATTTGATCCCGTCCCCTCAAAGTGCCGGACGGCTCTTGGGTATAGTTGGTGATAAAAGGGCTGCTCATCTCAAAGTCAAGAGTGTAATGGGAGAGAACACGCTCCAAGTCATGTGCATTCCATGCCTCGATCCAATCTCGTGCGAAGTCATCCGCCCACTCTTGTGTCATCGTTTTCATAAAACCTTCTTCATGCCGGTATCCGGCGCGACAGCCAAGCTCCCCAGAACAGGCTGGAGAAGAACCGAAGCGGTGGGGTAAAGCCTGCATTTTTGAGTAACTGTGCAACCGCCTCCTCCGAGTGCGGCGGATCGGCTCCCTGAAGAATCTTATTGAGTTTGGTCTGAATTTCATCCGATGCGGCTCCGCTCATGCGCCAACGCTCCCCCCAAGCGGCCAGCAAAAGCGGCTGGCTCGCGTAGGCGCAGAAATTGCCTGCCAGTACGAACGGGGCTTCCGGCCTCAATCTGGCCGCGATCTCACTTAAAATCGCCTGCTTGGCAGCATCGCTCGGCAAATGATGGAGAACCCCGATCAAGGTCGCCGCATCGAAACGCTCTTCCGAGGGAAGGTCTTCTACATAACCCAGATGCACTTGAGTGTGATCGGCAAGACCGTGTTCATGCAATTTCATGAGGGCAAGGTCAAGCATGGGCTGTGAAGGGTCAACGGCTAGGAATTGCCAGGATGGTTCCAGCCTTCCTGCCGTGACAATCTCCTGTGCCGGGCCGCCCGCTCCGACAACCAATATCCTGGCAGACGTGCCGCTCCCGAGCGCTGCCGCCAGCATACAAGCTGAAAGCTCATGGCAGGCATCATAGCCTGCGAGTGCAATGCGGCTCTGCTGCTCATATTCGCCTGCGCGCGTCGAATCGAACTTCTTTACGGAATCTCTCATGAATAAAACTGGGGGGCTTGCCTGAGCGTCGGCCACTGCTGGGCGTCGTGACCATAGACGATCAGCGCAACGCCTTCGCGTTGTGCAATCTCCGCCACTTTGCGCGTGCTGGCGCGCGTGTCTGCTTCATCCTCGTCACTGGGAAACACCACGCGCGTCTCCGGGTCGCGCATAGACGCCGCCGGAACGGCATCAATCATCAGGAGAACCGGCCCGGTGTCAGGCAGGCGCACTAAAACCGACTGATGCCCCGGAACATGACCGCTGGTTTCGATCAACTCGACGCCCGGCGCCAAAGTGGTGTCCCCGTCCATAAGGCGGTAGTGCAGAGCGGATGCATCCCAATGTTCCCGGACGACAGCGGACCGGAGATGACCCGCCCGCGCCGCTTCATAGTGTCGGCGCTGCACAACGAGTTCGGCGTGGGGAAACAACTCATGGTTTCCGGCATGGTCGGCGTCGAAATGCGTCGCGATGAGAATCTCCATGTCCTCGGGCCGCAATCCGATGGACGCCAGGCGGTTGACAATGTAGTCTTCCGGGCGCATCTCCACTTGTAGGCCGAGCGGCCCCTGTGGGCCTGGTGGCTGTTCAATAAAACTGTGCGGATACCCGGTGTCAACAAGGATGTTCCTGCCATCGTCGGTTTGAATGACATACCCCGGCACAGGTACGCCAAGCGGCTGTAACAGGGCTAACTGCATCAAGTAAAGTTTCATGCGACCTCTCCTGCGACTTCCATAAGATTAGATTTTATTATGCGCTATAATCTGCTATGTGTCCAATATATCTTTGTTGTGAGATCAAGAGGCTGTGGATATGGAACTGAGACACCTGCGCTACTTCGTGGCCGTGGCCGAAGAACTCCATTTTGGCCGCGCCGCCGCGCGGCTGTTCATCGCCCAGCCGCCGCTCAGTCAGCAAATTCAGCAGCTCGAGCGCGAATTAGGGCTGACGCTGTTCCTGCGGACCAGCCGCCGGGTGCAGCTCACCCCCGCCGGCGAGGTGTTTCTCATGGGCGCCCGGCAGACGCTGGGGGCGCTCGATGCCGCCGTCCGGTCCGCGCAAAGGGCGGCGCGCGGCGAGACGGGCTGGCTCGGCATCGGCTTCGCCGCGTCAGCGACGTATGACCTGCTGCCCGCCGTGCTGCACGACTTCCGGGCGCAGTTTCCCGACGTGCAGCTCTCGCTGATGGAACTCAATGCCGTCGAGCAGTCCGCCGCGCTGCGCGATAGGGGAATCCATGTCGGCTTCGCCCGGCCCCATGCGGACGAGCCGGATGTCGTCGTCGAGGCCGTCCTGCGCGAGCCGTTCCTGGTGGCTTTGCCCGCCGCCCACCCGCTGGCCGGGCGGTCGGAATTGTCGCTCGCCCTGCTGGCCGACGAACCCTTTGTCTCGTTCCCCGAGCGGCCGCTGCCCTCCTACGCCCAGGTCGTCCGCGCCGTCTGCGAGGGGGCGGGGTTCACGCCGCGCGTCGTCCAGGAGGTGCGCGAGATGCAGACGGCGATCAGCCTGGTGGCGGCGGGACTGGGGGTTGCCCTGCTGCCCGCCAGCGTCCAGCACCTGCACCGTGACGGCGTTGTCTACCGCCCCCTGCCGGAGTCCGCGCCCCGGACGGAACTTGCGGTCATCTCGCGGAAAGAGGACGCCTCCCCCGTGCTGCAAAACTTCCTCGCCGTCGTCCGCGAACAGGTCCGCCAGCGCGACGGCGATTGACACGCGCCCCCGTCTGTGCCATACTCACTGAGGTCCAATCCAATTTCTGTCCATGAATAGGAAGTGAATCGAACATGATGACCATTGCTTTGCCCTCGGAATTGGAAGAACTGGTGAACGCCAAAATCCAGAGCGGACAGTATCATTCCGCTGGGGAAGTCATCCGCGAAGGGCTACGGCTGCTGGAAGAGTAAAGACACACTCCGGCAGATCAAGCTGGAACAACTCCGTAAAGACATGGCGGTCGCGGTGGAAGCGGAGGAACGCGGCGAAGTAGCTCCGCTGGATATAGAAGCCATTGTCGCGGAAGGCAAACGGCGTCTGGCCGCGCGGGAGCCGAAGTAATGGCCCAGTTGCAGCGGACGCGGCCAGCGGAGATAGACCTGCTGGAAATGCGGAATTTCTTGGCATGGGCCGCCGCCGCGATGAACTTTCGCCCGGCCTCCGCAGCGTCGTACAAGGGAGTTACATTATCTTCTACCGGCCTTTGGAGGATGGCATCCGTCTCATGCGCGTCCTTCATGGTGCAAGAGATTTGCCGGGCTTGTTTGACGCCTAAAAATCTGGTTGCTTTTTAGCCGTTCTCCACGGCTCACGTTAAATCGTCCCATCTTCGACCCAGGAGCGACCGCCCTTTGAGCCTCACGACTTCCCCTGCATCCGAAACGAAATCAACAGCCGAGCCGCTTGCCGTCCGTGAACTGACCGGCGAGACGGACCACGCCGCCTGGAACGCCTTCGTGGGCCGCGTCCCCGAAGGCGATGTGCTCCAATCGTGGGAGTGGGGGGGCGTCAAGAGCGCCGACTGGACGCCGATCCGGCTGGGCCTGTTTCGCCGGGATCGCCTCGTCGGTGGCATCGCCCTGCTGCGCCGCAAGCTGCCCCTCGTCGGCCCTTTTTTTTATGCCCCGCGCGGCCCGTTGCTGGAAGACTGGAGCGACGAGGCCGCCCTGTCGGCCCTGCTGGATGCCATCCGTGAGCGCGCGGCAAAGGACGGAGCCGCGTTCCTCAAGATAGACCCCGCCGTGCCCATCGAGCGCGCGGACGTGACGGCCCTGCTGACCCAGCATGGTTTCGCGCCGCCGCCCGACTTCGACGTGCAAGGCTTCGGCGGGACGCAGCCGCGTTGCGTCATGCAGCTCGACCTGGCGGGCCGCACCGAGGCTGACCTGTTGGCCTCGTTCAAGCCGCAAGTGCGTCGCAACATCAAGCTGGGACTGGAGAAGCACGGCGTCGAGGTGCTGACGGATCTGACGCGCGACGATCTTGTCGTCTTCAACGACTTGATGCAGGTGACGGGCGCGCGCAATGGGTTCCGCCCGCGCCCGCTGTCTTATTTCCAGACCTTGTGGGACAACCTGGTTCCTGCCGGGATGGCGAAGCTGTTTATGACGCGCTACCAGGGCCAGATATTGTCCGGTGCCCTATGCTTTCTCATCGGCGACAAAGCGTGGTACGTCTACGGCGAATCGTCCAACGAGCACCGGAACGTCATGCCCAACTACGCCATGCAGTGGGCCATGATCCGCTGGGCCAGGGAGGTGGGCTGCGTCTGGTACGACTTCCGGGGCGTTAGCCCGCGCCGTCGTCAGGAAGGCGAATCCGCCGCCGAGGTCGAAAAGGAAGACCACTTGCAGGGCTTGAACCGCTTCAAGGAGGGCTTCGGGACGCGCTACGTCGAGTACGTCGGCGAGTTCGACCTGGTCTACAACAAGGCAGCCTACTGGATCTACACCACGGGCAAGCCGACCGCGCAGAAGCTGGCCCGCAGGCTCAAGGGGCGCTAGACGCGCCTGCAAAATTACCAGGACTTTGCCGACAATGGAGGCATGGTTTGTTCACGCCGCCCGCTCATCCTCGGTCTGCTGCTGGCTCTTGCCTGCGTCGCCGTCTTCGGCGAGGTCGGACGGCATGGCTTCGTGCGCTGGGATGATGAGATCAATGTCTACCGGAATCCGTATCTGAACCCGGTCACACCGGCCAATCTGGGGCATTTCTGGACTGGGACTGGTATGGGAAAGGCAGCGGACACGGTCTACCGGCCCCTGGTCTACAGCGTGTATGCCCTAATCGCGCCGGGGGCGGCGACCACCCCGTATTTGACCGACGGGCAGGGGGCGGGGCTGGACGCCCGTCCGTTCCATGTGGTCAGCCTGCTGGTCCACGTCCTGAACGTCCTGCTCGTCTTCGGGCTACTGCGCCGATTGGTGAAGAATGACGGAGCGGCGGCAGTGGGGGCGGCTTTGTTCGCGCTCCATCCGCTGCAAGTGGAGGCCGTCGCCTGGGTTTCGGGGCTGACCGACCTGCTGGGCGCGCTTTTCTCGCTGCTGGCTCTGACTGCCTTTGTCCGCTTCCGCGAAGCGGGTCAAGGGAACGGGTCGTGGAAATGGTTCGCCGTGGCGACGCTCTGGTTTGGGCTGGCCCTGCTATCGAAGCCGTCCGCCGCCGTCCTGCCGCTCCTGGCGCTGGTCCTGGACTGCGCGGTTTTGGGCCGCTCGTGGCGCGAGAGCGTCAAACTATTAGCCGGCTGGCTGCCGCTCGCCCTGGCAAGCGTCATCGTAGCTCATCACGCCGAGCCGGTTCTCCTGTCCGGCGTGATGACGCCCTGGTGGACGCGCCCGTTGATTGCCGGGGATGCGCTGCTTCTTTCCGTGCGGCATCTGGTCTGGCCGGTCGGTCTGGGGATAGACTACGGCCGCAGCCCTGGCGTCGCCCTGGCGGACCATGCCTGGCTGTCGTCGCTGGTCGTTCTGATCGCAGGCGCATGTGTCTGGCGCTTGCGCCGCCGCTGCCCTTGGCTGCTGGCGGGCGCGGCTCTGTTCGCCGCCGCTCTGCTGCCGACATTAGGGCTGATCCCGTTCCGGTTCCAGACGTTCTCGACGATCGCGGACCGCTATTCGTATCTGGCCTTGCTGGGGCCGTCGTTGGCCCTGGCCTGGAGCCTGGCTTGTCTGCCCCACCGTCTGCCCGCGCGACTGGCCGCCGGGAGCGTCTGCGCCGCCGCGCTGCTCCTGATGAGCCTAGGCAGTGCAGTCCAAGTGACCTACTGGCGCAGCAGCTTCGCCCTATTTGATCACGCGCTGGCTGTCAATCCGCGAAGCTGGATGGCCCACCTCAACCTGGGCGGAATCCTCGCCGACACCGGCCGCCGGGACGAGGCGGTCGTCCACTACCAGCAGGCGATGCGGCTGAGGCCCGACGATGCGGCGAAAGATGCCTACACGGACGGGGTCGCCCTGGCCCGCCAGGGGCGCAAAGCCGAGGCCGCCGCCGAATTCAAGCAGGCGTTGGACTACCAGCCCGATTTTGCCCCGGCGCGGGAGGCGCTGCGGGCGCTCGATTAGGTGACGGAACACGCGCTGCTTTCTGAAAGAGGATGAACGTTATGCCTCGCCCGATTTGTGCCCTCGCCGGGCTGTTTTTGCTTTTTCTCGTCGCTGCTCCGGCCCACGCCGAGAAGAATCTCAAGCGCCCGCCGGGCACGACCCGCTACACCGCCATGCTTCAGCAGCTCCGGGCGCTCCAAGACTACGACAAGTCTCACGCGCATCGGATGACGCTGTCGAGCCTGGGCCGCTCCGTCAAGGGCCGTTCGCTCTGGCTGGTCACGCTCTCGCCCCCCCCTGCCCCCAACAATGGGGTAGAAGATCGCCCCCTAGCCCCCAATAATGGGGGAACCGGAGAAGAACGGTCAGGAGAAGAGGGCGCAGCAAGCAGCGCCCCTACATTTCCGACCCCCCCATTGTTGAGGGCCGGGGGGCCAAAACGCCTCCTTTATCTCTGCCGCCAGCATGGGCACGAGCCGGCCAGCACGGAGGGCGCGCTGGCGTTCATCAACACTCTGGTGAAGGCCGACGAAGACACGCCGCTGGAGGGCTATCTGAAGCAGGCCACAGTCATGGTCATCCCGATGGCGAACCCGGACGGGTCCGAGGCGTTCCTGCGGCATAACGCCCACAACGTGGACCTAAACCGCGACTGGCTGCGGCGGACGCAGCCCGAAACGCGGGCCTTGTATTCCGCCGTCTTGCGCCTGCACCCGGATCTAATGACCGACCAGCACGAGTTGTACCCGAACGACCCGCGCCCGGATTTCACCGAAGCGGCCCAGACGGGCAGCGGCGCCTCCGCCGCCGTCGCCGCCGCCTGTGATGACGCCCAGGCGGTCGTCCAGGGGGCCATGCGGGCGGAGGGGTTCCCCATCGTCAGCCACTGGATCACGGACACGCACCCTGCGCGCCTGGCCCATCGCTACGGCTCAGTTGTCGCCGGTGTGCCGACGATTTTGTTCGAGACCAATCGCCTGAGCGGCGGCGGGCGCAGCGTCGCCGCCCGCGCCGCCGCGCACGAGCAGTTCATGCTGACCATCCTGCGCGACGAGGCGGGCGACCGCGACCGGCTGCTGGCCGAGGCCGCCGCCTGGCAGGCCGCGCACCCGCGCGAAACGCAGGTGCTGGCGTCGCGCCATCAACTCGTGCCGCGCTCGGTCGCCTCGCCCATGCCGCCAAACACTGAGATGCCGCCGGAAAAGGGAGCCGAGTGACCGACACCCTCATGCCTGACGCCTGGATTTCCGTCAGCCGGAGCGCGCTGCGGCACAACTTCCAAGCCGTGCGGTCGCTGCTGGCTCAGGGCACGGTGACGCCGCCCCAGATCATCGCCGTCGTCAAGGCCAATGCCTTCGGGCATGGGGCAGGGGAAACCGCGCAGATTTTTCAGGACGCGGGCGCGGACTTCTTCGCCGTTACGACGCCCGCCGAGGCATTGGAGCTGCGCGCGGCGGGCATTTCGGGCCGCATCCTCGTTTTCCTGCCCCCGCTGCCGGAGCAGATCGGGACGCTGCTGGCCGCTGACATTGATCTAACGGTCGGCGCTGCCGCCGACGTAGAAGCCGTTGCGAATGCGGCACGGACTGTGGCGCAAGACGCGCGGGTGCATCTTAAGGTAGACACGGGCATGGGACGCCTGGGCGCGCTGCCGCCGGAGGCACTGGCGCTGGGGCAGCAAATCGCCGGAACGCCTGCCCTGTGCTTCGCCGGCATCTACACCCACTTCGCGCGAGCATTGGAAAAAGACGAAACCGCCGCGCGCCGACAGTTCGACGAGTTTGATCGGGTTCTGCGCGGCCTGGAACACGCCGGCATCAACCCCGGCCTGCGCCACTGCGCTAACTCGGCGGCCCTGGTGCGCTTCCCCGACCTGCGGCTGGATGCGGTGCGGCCCGGCACGATCTTGTACGGGCAGTACCCGTCGGGGGCAGTCCCGCGCGCTCTGGACCTGCGCGAAACTTGGCGGATGGAGGCACGGGTTGTTGCCGTTCGCAGCGTCCCGGCGGGGAGCGCCCTCGGCTACGGGGGCGAATGGGTCACGCGCCGCCCGACCACGCTGGCCGTCCTGCCGGTCGGCTATGCCGACGGCTTCACAGTTGCCCCGGCCAGCATTAATTCCGGCTGGCGCGGCCTCAAAAACTGGCTGCGCCCCGCCCCCGCCCCCGTCACGGTCACGATCCGAGGCAAGCGCGCGCCCGTCGTGGGCCGCGTCGCGATGCAGATCTGTACCGTGGACGTGACCGGCATTCCCGATGTTTCGGTTGGGGACGTGGTCACGGTCCCTGCCCGCCGCATCACGGCCAGCGCCCGCCTGCCGCGACTTTACGAAGAGCAATTCGCCTGATGCGCTGCTCCCTGACAATCTACGCGATGATCTGCTTCGGGCTGGGTCTCGCCCTGAGCGCTGCCGCGCAGCCGAACGTCACCCCTTACGCCCGGATGACGGCCCACCTCCAGGCCGATGCCGCCCACTGCCCCCTCGTGCGCGTCACCTCCCTCGGCCAGTCGGCCAAAGGCCGTCGTGATCTGTGGCTGGTCCGCCTCGCCGATCCCGCCGCCGATCCCGCGCAGACCATCCGTGTGCTGGTCCTGTGCCGCCAGCACGGCGACGAGCCGGCTTCCACCGAGTCTATCCTCGGTCTCATCCACCGTCTGGCGGGGGGCGGTGACCCGGCCCTGCGCGCCGCCCTGGCCCATGTCACCCTGTACCTCGTGCCGATGGTCAACCCGGATGGGGCCGAGGCGAACACGCGCGTCAGCGGCGTCGGGGCCGACCTCAACCGCGACTGGGGCGTTTTCCATCAGCCCGAAACCCGCGCCGTCGCCCGCGCCGCCCGCCTGCTCCGGCCCAACCTCGTGGTTGACGCCCACAACTGGGACGGTGATGACGAATACAACGCCGACTGCTTTGAAGTCCCGCGCGAGACGGCGACCGGGCCAGGAAAAGCGTCCCACGCCTTGCAGCAGCAAGTCGTGCGGGACCTGGCCGCCTGCGGCTACCCGGTCCATCCGACGGCCTGGGGCGCGGACACCGACTGCCGCCTGGCGCACCGCTGGTTTGTCCGCCGGAACATCTTGAGCGCGCTGGTCGAGACGCATTCCGGCAGCCCCGCCGACCATCCCGATTTCCAGCGCCGGCAGGGCCTGTACGCCGCCCTCATCCACGGCCTCGTCCGCCGCTATGCGGCCTCTTACGCTGCCGAAAAGCCCCGACTGGACGCCCTGGAAGGCAACGCTGTAGGCAGCGTCCACGAGGCCGAACTCTTCCCACCTCTGCCCCCAACGGTCTCACGGCCCTTTCTTTCGCTCTCGCGCGGGCATTCCTACGGCTGGCTGTGGGCTATCGGGGCTTACGCGCTGGCGCTTTGGGGGGCGGGGAGAACCCACCCCGCGACAAGTCGCTTCCCCTCCCGAAGCGGGAGGGGGAGGAGCAAGCATGACAGAAACGCCGCTTTGCCCGCGTCCTATCGAGGGACGAAAGGCTCTCGGTCACTCGCCCTCTTTCCCCTCTCCGTTTCGGGGAGGGTGCCGAGGAACGAGGCGGGAGGGGTTTCCTACTACTCCCTCGCTAGAAAGCGTGACGGCAACGACACCAGGGTCCGCTCCGGCCATCGGAAGGCCGTCAGCAGCCCGCCCCGGTAGGCGCCCGTGTCTATGTTGACCGTATTGCCCCGGATTTCAGCCCGCTCCTGCGGCGTGTGGCCGTAGACGATGAACGCGGCCCCGCCGTAGTCCGCCGCCCAGTCGCGCCGCAGGGTTTTCCCTTCCGGCGACTTGCCGACGGCGTCCCCGTTCAGCACAAACCGGCGCGTTTCCGGGTCCGTCCTCCCGATCATTTCTTCTTCAATTCCCGCGTGGGCGATGATCAATGCCCCGCCGTCCAAGACCAGATACAGCGGGGTGCGCTCAAGGAGCGCGGCGACGGCCTTCTTGAACGTCTTCCGGTCCGACCGCGCCTCGATCTGGGCGATGGTCTCGGCCAGACCACCCTTGCCGGTGTCCACCGGCTGGCCGCAGAGCCAGCGCAGCAGCGCGTCGTCGTGGTTCCCCAGCGTCAGCAGCGCCCGCCCCCGGCTGCACAGTCGGCTGACTAGGCTCAGGACTCCCAGGCTGTCCGGGCCGCGATCCGCCAGGTCTCCCAGAAAGACCAGACGCCTGTCTTGGGGATGATGAAAGGCTTCGTCATAGCCCAGCGCGTCGCACAAACGACGGAGCGCGTCCAAACAGCCGTGAACGTCGCCGATGATATCGTAAGGCTCGCCCATCATTGCGGCTGCCGCGTCCAAGTCACGCGCAGGGCTGCCGCGCCGTCCTCCTGGCAGTATTGAACTTGGAGGGTGTGGATGCCGCCGGGGACGGCAACCGTCGCCTCGTCCGGCGTCGGCCCATGGTGGTTCCAGCGGCTGACAATCCCCTTGCCGTCCAAAAAGAGCCGGATGCCGTCGTCGGAAACCGTAGCGAATTTGTACGTTCCCGCGTCCAGACGAACCTGGGTCGTGGCGACAAGCGCCACATGGTTGAGCGTCAGCCCCGCCGGCAGCGGGGTGGGCGTCCCCGAATCCACCGCCACCTCGCGCAGACGCTCGCGCGCGACAGGGGCGCTCTTAAACAGCGCATCCCAGCCCGCCGCGTCCGTGTAGGTCAGCGGCGGGTGAGACGCCGTGCCCCAGCGATACCAGCGCGCATCCCAGGCCGTCCGAAGGAACGAGTGATGCAGCGTTTCCTGACGGCCGCCGGGCGCAACGAAAGCGATGTCGGCGTCCCGTGCCTCGCCCGGCGCTCCCGGCGCCAGCTTCGCCTCGAAGCGCAGGAGGCTGGGATGCGCCGGGTCTGTGGTCGCCTGGAGCCAGCCCGGCGCGTTCGCCCGCAAAGCGCCGGGCTGAAGGCCCTGCACCTCGACCGTGCTCGCGTCCACCCGCCGCCAGGCGAACAGGTGGCCCCGGAAGTCGCGCGGCCCGTAGTCGTCCGGCTGGAGCCAGACAACCCCCTGCGGGCCGCCCGTTTCGCGATAAAAGTGGAAGGATCGGGGACGGCTGATGAGGATCTGCCGCAGGCGTCGCCCCGGCGCGGACAGCAGAAACGCCCGCCGAGCCGAAGGCAGGGCGGGGGCGGCGTCCTGCCCGGCGGGCAAAGGGGCGTTTCGGAGAGTGTTGCCGCGCAGGGTGTAATCCGTGGAGCGGGCCAGATCGAAGGCTTGCGGCGAGTCCGTCACTACGTTGTCCACGATCTGCGTGTCGGCGGAGGGGTGCGCCGCCAGGCCCGGTCCAACGTCCTCCCAGAGCGAGACGGCAGATTGGCCGTTGCCGTCGAAGCGGTTGCCCTCGATCCGAGACCCCGCGCCCTGGGCGATGGCGACGCCGACCATCCGGTTTCGAGCAATGTCATTGTCAAAGACGCCCGAACTATCGGAAAAGCCCAGCCAGAAGCCGTAGCCGCTGTCCTCGGCTCGGTTGCCGATGTAGACGTTGCGCCGCGAAAACGTGCCTTCAAATGCATTGTTGGGCGACCACGAGCCGTCGTTGTCGGCCACGACGTTGTCATTGCAGGCCCCGTCCATGTGGAACGCTTTGTCCCGGTCATCGAAGCCGCCGTTCACCCGATCCGTCAGGAAGAAGCCGTCCCCGCCGTGCGTCAGCGAGTTGCCCACGATGACGTTACGGTTGCTGCCGTTCACCACGGCCAGGCCCGCCGAGTCGCCGCCCCAGGCGCCGCTCCAGGGCCGGTTCACGAAGTCGGCCCGGTTCCAGCAGACCGCGTTGTCCGACGACCCATACAGCCCGATCCCGAAGGCCGAATTGAACGAGAAGTCGTTGCCCCGGATGGTGCAGCGGCGCGAATTGACGAGGAGCAGCCCGTCCATGCCCCCCGACCCACGGCAGCCGATCACGGCGCTGTCCAGCGCGCCCTCCAGCCAGATGCCCGCCCCATACCCGCGCCACGCGCCCACATCCCGGATGTTCAAAAAGCTGTCTACAGGCATTCCGTTCTGGAGCAGGCGCTGGGCGCGGCTGAAGCTCACGTCGCAGTTCTTGACCGTGACATGACTCGAATCTTGTACCTTGATATTGCACCCGAAGCCCTGCACGACCGCGTTCTTGATGACGACGCCCTTGTGCCCGGCCACGTTGACGCCGATGCCGGAAAAAGTCTCGCGGGCGGCATGGGCCAGGTCGGGGCAGGACAGCAGCCGCGCCCCGCCGAAGTCCACGACCACGTTGTCCGCCCCGATCTGGAGCACGCCGCTGCCGCCCGTGTCGGCGACAACGTACCGCCCCGGCTGGATACGCACCGACCGGGTGACGGCCATCCCATCCCGGTCAATGCGGATCGCCGGCATCGGCGCTGCCTGAACCGCTGTTGTCATGCCGGCCAGCGCAACGATGCCCCAGAAGATCGCGCCAAGCGCGCAGCGCGTTTTTTCTGTCCTTCGCGTCGTGATAACCATTGGTCATTTGCCTCAGCCAATAGTACCATGAAAGCGCAGCGGCTGCAACCGCTTGCCATTCCCTGTTGCCATTCCCTGTTGCCATTCCCTGCCGTCTGTGGTACACTGGCGGCAGGAGAGCGCATGTTTGGCTTTTTCGTGATGTGCGGGCTGACCGCCGCCGTGCCCGCCGAGCGCCCCGCGCCGGACGGCCCCAGCGATGCCGCCCTGATCGCCGCCGCCCAGCGCGGCGATGTGGCGGCGTTCGGGACTCTGCACGCGCGCCACTACAAGCGCATTTATCACCTCGCCTATCTCAAGACCAACAACGCGCAGGACGCCGAGGATGTCGCCTCGGAAACCTTCATGCGCGCCCTGGCAAGCCTGGGCCGCTTCCGCCTCAAGCCCGATTCCCAGGACGGCCCGATTTCGTTTTACCCCTGGCTGCATCGGATCGCCCTGAACCTCATCGTGGACAGCCACCGGCAGCGTCCGCCTTCGGGCATCGTGTCCCTGGACGCGCCGGTCATCGCGGGGATGCGCGCCCTGCTGGACTCGCACCTGCCGGACGGCTCGCTGTCTCCGCAGGAGGTGGTCGAGCGCCATGAGGTGCAGCAACTCGTCCGCGCCGCCATCGCCGCGCTGCCGCCGGATCAGGGGGACGTGCTCATCCACCGCTTCCTGGGCGACCTGTCGGCGCGCGAGATCGCCCCGCTGCTGGGCCGCTCCGAATCCGCCGTCAAGTCCCTGCTCCACCGCGCGGTCGTCGCCCTGAGGCGCGAGATCGAGCGGCGCGTCGAGGCCGTGGAGCGCCTGGAAAGCGGGCGCGGTCGGCAAGTCACTGTTCCCCAGGCCCAGAAAGAGGAAACGCAGTATGTCGGAAGAAGTTGACTCCTCGGCTCTGAACGAGTCCCTCGACTCGTCCGCGCTTTCGGGCACGGTCCGGCTGGCCGAGTCCGCATTGCGCTCGCCCCCGCCGCCCGCTCAGGCTGAAGCCGAATCGCGCCGCCAGGTGGAGACGCTGATGCAGGAGGCCGCCCTGTCCCCCCGCGTCCTGCGCGAACTCGCCGGCCAACGCCCCGCCCATTCATGGCTGGAGCGCCTGCGATTCTGGAAGCGGTGACGGCGGCGTCTTCGCATCCCCCGTTCTGCCGCCGAGTCTACGGAGCGGTGTCGGCAAGAGTTCGGCGGGCAGATGGGGGACAGATCAGGTGACTTCGCACGTTAGGCCGCTGAACACAGCTTTGGAGAATATCATGTCGAACCCGTGTTATTACCACCCAAAAGCCGCCGCCGTGGGCAACTGCATCCAATGCGGTACGCCTGGCTGCGGGGAGTGCCTGGAAGATGTTGGGGGAAGATGGCCTGCCGCCGGTGCGAGGGCACACTGAAAAGCCGGCTGGCTGCCCAGGCGGCGGCTTCGCCCCCGCGTCAGCCCAGTGCTGTTCCCAACACGAACGTGCGCTACGGCCCGGATCCCGGCTATGACCCGGCTTTAGGGATAACACCTTCTCCAAGGCGCTCGTATTTAGTGGAGACGACCACGCCCCAAAAGCTTACACCGGGTCGGCTGCTGATGGGGCTGGGGCTGGCGAGCGCGGTGGGCTTTCTGGGGGCGCTGGGGATCGAGAAGATTGCGTTCACCATCAACTTTGACATCACCAATCCGAGCGTCACGGAGGCCCCTGGCTTTAGACATGGGGAGGAAGTGCCGCCTTGCCCTTCCGAGGACAAGATATTATTCTTTGTATTGAAGGTTTCGTGTTCCATAAAGCCTCTCATTAGGGTATAATAGCCCTGGAATGAAACAGGTCATCGTCGTCAAGTTGGAGCCGTCTCAGGAGCAGTATCAAGCCCTGCTGAAAACGGTGGAGGCGTTTAATCGCGGCTGTCAGTATGCCGCCGATGTCGCCTACGAGAAACGGCTTGCCAACAAGATCGCCCTGCAACCGTTCGTCTACGGAACCTTGCGCTCCGAGTTCGGCCTTTCGTCCCAGATGGCGATACGCGCCATTGCGAAGGCCGTGGAAGCCTACAAGCGCGACAGGCGAATCCACGTCAAGTTTGACGTTCACGGGGCGATGGTCTACGACCCGCGCATCATGTCCTTCAAGGGACTGACGCAGGTTTCGCTCATGTGCCTGGGCGGGCGCGAACTCGTCCCCATGCGCTATGGCGCGTACCAGGCGGCGCGGATTGACAGGGCCAAGGGGCAGGTTGACCTCATTCTCAGGGACGGCACGTTCTACCTCTACGTTACGGTTGACCTGCCTTCGGCCCCGCCGATTGAATCGCAGGACGTTCTCGGTGTTGACCTCGGCATCGTCCAACTCGCAGTAGACAGTGACGGCGAGGCGCACACGGGAGCAGGCGTCAAGCAGTGTCGCCGTCGTTTCCAGAGGCTCCGTCAAGGACTTCAATCCTGCGGCTCCAAGTCGGCCAAGAGGCACTTGAAGCGCATCCGCCAGAAAGAGTCCCGTTACCAGCGATGGGTGAACCACAACATTAGTCGTCATATCGTCAACAAAGCACTCGTTGAGCAAAGGGCAATCGCGCTCGAAGACCTGACAAACATCAGGGAACGGACGCGAGACTCGGTGCGGAAGACTCAACGCTACGAGCGGCTCTCTTGGGCCTTCGCACAACTCAGGGCGTTTGTCGCCTACAAGTGCGAAGCGGCGGGCATCCCGCTGATTATCGTTGACCCGCGCAACACAAGTCGGACTTGTCTTGCGTGTGGTCATTGCGCCAAAGAGAACCGACGGAGCCAAAGCGAGTTCCTTTGTGTTCAATGTGGCTTCCAAGCCAATGCAGACCATGTTGGCTCCGTCAACATCAGACGCAAAGGCTTGGAAGCACGGGGCCTTGTAACTGGCCCTACGGACGCGCTCTCGCTTGCGTGAGCAGTGTCAAAGCCCCATCCCTTTAGGGATGGGGATGAGTTACCATCCTGTATGTGGTCTTGGCAGTGGCCGTCGCCGCCTCGCTGCGGGCGTTCACGGGGCGTGGCGGAGTCGCGATGGGCTTTATCGCCACTGGGGTTATGATCGTCTGTCTCGGGTTCGGCCACTGGTTATATGTACAGGATGTGCTGAATCAGGCGAACGCGGCCGGTGGCCTGGGCGCGGGCGCGACGGATTCTGGGACGTTCTCGGCAGTGATGGACCACCTGAACCCCACGCACTGGATGCTGGTCCTATGCAGCGTGATCGCCTGTTTTTCATTCGGGTATCGCGAATTCAAATAGGGCTTCTGAGCCGCCCTTTGGTTGAGGGAGAGAAAAAGATGCCGACGGTCGTCGAAGTGGCCTTCAAGCCGCTCGGAGAGATAAAGATCACGCCCTGCGATCCGAGGGCATTGGAACTCGCCGTGGATGATGCTGTGGTCGTTGGGAGCGCCTGATGTTCTGAAAGCGAATTGGAATCGAGAACGTTGGAATCGAGAATGGCTGAGGTCCTATCCGATATTATTTACCCCGGCGGGTCTGGACACGGGCTGCCGCCCGTGGTATAATGGGGTCAGTGTTAAAGTGACGCAAGACCGGATCAGGCACCCGTAGCTCAGTGGATAGAGCATCTGTCTTCGGAGACTTCGGGCGAACTCCCCCGCGAAACCACAAGATTTAAGACGGCCCGAAAAGGCCCCGCCAGCAACTTGCTGCTGGCGGGGCCTTTTTTCGTCCCCCCGAAAGTTTTTTCACCGAATCGCAACTATTTTCGGGCCGTTTGCGGCATTCGGCACTATTATCAGCCAACACAGGCTAAGTGCCTATATGGGAGAGACAGATGACAGCATTCATTCAACAGATTCGCACCGGGAAGCCTCGCCGCCGACACGCCGCCGCCCCGAGTCTTTTGGGGGGCGGGAAGAAGAACGCGGGCTTCGGCGAGGTCGCTGCGGAGTACAAGGAGAAACTCCGTGCCCAAGGCAACAAGGCTCACAGCATAGATACAACGATGGGGCACGTCCGAAAATGGGGTGCGTGGCTCGACACCCAGGGCCTTGGCCTGCGCGACGTGCGTGATCTCCACCTCGACAAGTACGTCAACCACCGCCGCGAAGTAGACCGGGTGGGCGAAACGTGCCTCCGCCGCGACGTGATGTACGCCAAGGCCGTCTTGAAATTCGCCTGCCGCCGCGACTACGTCTACCGCAACCGCTTGGAGAATTACGATCTGCCGAAGGTGGACGAGGCGGACCGCAAGATGCCCACCCCGCAGGAGGGCGACGCCCTGCTCCGCGCCATCCAACAGAAGAACAGGCCCGAGACGAATCCCTGTATGCGCCACCGCCATGACGATCACGCGTGCCGATTCTATGCGGCCCGCGATCAGGCCATCGTCGCCATCGGGATAGGCACCGGGCTACGAATCAGTGAGATTCTTGCGCTCTATCTGGAAGACTACGACCGAGCCAATAGGCAACTGTCGGTCCGACACTCAAAAACAGGCAAGGCCCGGTATGTCGCGTTCGAGGACGTCCTGCTGCCGTACATCGACGCCTGGCTCCGCGAACGCCCGGACGAACTTACGCTCCGCGACTTGCCCTGGTTCAAGGGTGACGACGCCTGGAGGAAACCCGTCCGTCCGACACTGTTCGTCAGCGAAGGCGGCAGACAGATGCTGCAGAACTGCTGGGGCCGCCAGTTCGGGCGGTACTGCGCCATCGCGGGCGTGGAAGGCATCACGTTCCACTGCTTGCGCCATTACCACCTGTCGCTCATCGGGGACATTAGCGTCAAGGCGGTCATGGCGCAGGGGGGGCACTCAACCCTGGAGGCCGCGCAGAAATATCAGCACAAAAACGCCAACGCACAGCGCGCCGCAGTGCTCACGGCGGCCCCCATGGGCCAGGTGCTGGCCGTCGGCAAGCCCAAACGCCGCCAGAGCCTAATCAAAGGTTCTTAGATCACACAGACGGACGCCTGAAGGTGGTGGTACACCTCCAGGCGTCCTGCTCCCCGCGCCGATGGAGGTGGCGCACGGCATGAACAAAGGATACCCGACCGAGAAGCCCGCAGGCAAGTCCGCCGCGGGCGCAACGCGGCAAAAGAAGTCTCAGGAAAATTCTCACGGCGTCAACGACGCCATCACCCTATCGCCCTTTTACTACTCCGCCGTCAACGCCGTCACCAGGCCCAACAAGTTCGTGGCGGTGTCGCAGTATTTCATCGACCGCTGGATGCCCCTACTCGGCGGCAATGGTACTATGATCGTGCTGGCGTTGCGGCGTGATGGGTTCTTGGACCGCCGCACCGGGGAGTGTCGGGACGAGATCGTCACCAACCTGGCCTCTCTTGCCGCCGCCGCTGGGATGAGTGTGGACACGCTCAGCCGCGAACTTGGGCTGGACAAGAAGACGGGCAAGCCCCGCAACCCCTGGCTGCACTTATTCGTCCAGTCCCGCCAACGGGTCCGACGCGATCACCTGGGGCGCGTGCGCCAGGAGGAGAGTGCCTACTGGGTGGCAATGGATGATCCGGTGCATCCCGACGATTGGCACCTGGTGGCCGAGGCAGTTTTGGTCGCGGAGGCCCGCCAGGACAAGCCCTCTCCACCGGTTCCGCAATCTACGGACCCGGTGCGACGACCGGTTCCGCAATTTGCGGCCCCGGTGCCGCAAAATGCAGTGCCGAAACCGCAATCTGCGGTCCCCGAACCGCAAAATGCGGATCATCTTAATCTTGACTCTTCCGACCCCTCCTTACCTAAGCAGACTCAACAACAATACGCGTCCCCGGAGCCATATCAGTCGCCGCAGGACGTCGCTCCTGTTGTTGTTGAGGGTAGCGATGATGGAGATGGAAAGCAAGTAGGACCTGACGAATCTTTCTCGTTACTGGCTGACGGCCACAACCCAGTGGAGGCGAATCCTGACGATGACGACACATGGAAGGAAGACGATCCCCCGTCTGCCCAAGTACCTGTGCCGCCCGCTCCCATCATAATCGCTGGCGGTGCTACGTCGCCCCAGGAGATACTGCTACAAGAACTCGTGTCCGAGGGCATGGGCGAGGGCCAGGCAAAGATGGCCGTCCGCGACCACTACGACATGGCCGTCTACCAACTCGCCAACCTGCGCCACGCCCTCCCCGGCGAGAAAATCCTGCCGTCCAACGGCGGGTGGCTCCACCTGGCGGTCAATCGGCCCTACGGCCCCACCAAAGGCTACCAGCAGTTCCTGGAGGTCCAGAAGGCCGAGGAGAAGCGCCAGGCGGCTACGGCGAAGCGCCAGGCGGCCACGGCGGAGCGCGAGGCCGAGCGCCTGGCCCGGAACGAAGTCGAGCGCGTCCTGTTCGATGAGGCCGAGGCGGAACTGTCCTGCGAAGAGTTTGCGGTCCTGCGCCAGCGCGCCCGCAACTGCGTCCCACCAGAATTACGTCAGGTGAGCAGTGCGGCCAAGTGCACCGCGATGGTCCAGACCAACTTCGAGGCGCTCCTGCGGGGCGAGAAGAGGAAAGAGTATAGCTTCTGGGCGGTGCCCGGCTTGGAGGACGGAGGCGGAGATGAGGGTGAGTAATTGCCTGAGAAACAGCCTTAGACCACTGGGGTGGGCGACTATTATTCTTCCGTGTCTGTGGCCGTTCTAGACGTCGATCCAGGGCGTCCCCGCTTCGCGACTCCGTCTGGGTACGTCTCGGTCCGGTACCGATCCAACTCGGTGCGGGACACCACTACCCGCCCATAGACCCAAGTGGAGATGAGACGCCCGTCGCTGATTGCCTTGCGGACAGTACCCGGATGGACACCCAGATGCTTCGCAGACGCGGCGACGTTGAGGTAGGCGTCACTCGCCTCCGGTTGTTCCTGGGGTTGCTCCTGTTGACTCGTTTCGGCCACTACAGCCATCATACCGGATCGGCAGGTCGGCGTCTACCGAAAATATGTTTGCCGCCTCCGAATTAAAATACGCATTTATGCGTATTTAACGGGTATGATGAGGCCACACAGAAAATCAGCCCTACGGAGAACCCCATGGCAACCAACCTCGCCGCTAGACTTTCGCCGTCCAGCCTCGTCGATACCTCGTGCAATTACCGGTTTCACACCCTCCGTGTGCTGAAGCAGTGGCCGCCCCGTCCCGCCACTTCAAACGCCAGTTTCGGGATTGCCTGGCACGAATTGGCGGGCAAGGTTTATAATCCGCGCAACGGTACGCCCCCGAACGTCACCCACATGGAGGCGTGGAGCCGCCAGGCGTTTCGCGGCCAGCGGTATGACGACGAGGCGGCACGGGAGGAGGACCGGGTGCGGTGCCTGCGGATGCTGGACGGCTACATCGCCAATGACGACCCCGAGGACGCCGCCGGAACACTCGCCGTTGAACACTGGGTGGAGCGACCCATCACCCGCGAGGGGAAGCTGTTTTTTCTGCTGAATGGCCGCCTGGACCGGGTCCTGCTACGCTCCGGTGCGTCTGGGAACAGCCCCAGTGCGTCTGGGACCGGCCCCGTCACGGCGGTGGGGCGCGACTACAAACTGGGTCGGCCCAAGACCGATCTTGAAGCCGCATTCGTGAATCTTTGGCTCCTGAAGCTGGGATTCCCCGGATACGATGACTACGTCTTTGAACTCGACTGGATCGACGAAGGCGGTCGGGTGGACCGGGAGACCATCACCGTCGCCGACGTGCGAGGGCAGCACGCGGCGGTGATGGACAGGCTCCAGCGGGTGCTCCTCAACGACGACCATCCCCAGGAGCCGGGCGAGCACTGCCAGTGGTGTCCACTCCGCGACGGCTGCGCGTCCCGAGCGAGCGTCGGGACCGACTTCCGGGTGGATGCTTTCGCACAAGGAGAGCCGTTATGAACGCCCGTTATGTCCACCCCGCGCACCCCCACATCGTCGCCCGGAACTGGTTCGAGGTGGTCGGCGACACCGTCCGCATGGAACTGAGCCAGGGCGAGTACGCCGCCTTCGAGTTGGCCGACCTACCGCTGGTGGCCCCGTACCGCTGGTGTGCGGCGACGTTCCGTTGGAGGACGTACGCGATCACCCAGGTGCGGAACGAACAGGGAAGGCAGGTCAGCGTTCGAATGCACCGCCTGATCATGGGCGTCGCCGACCCGGAGGTGCTGGTTGACCACCGGAATCTGGATGGCCTCGACAACCGCCGCCGCGCCAACCTCCGGGTCGCTACCAGGCCGCAGAACGGGTGGAACTGCCCTCGGCCACGCAGGAACACGAGCGGGTACAAGGGCGTGACGCTGGACCAGAAGAGTGGCCGGTATTCGGCGGAGATCAAGGTTCACGGCAAGACCTTGTACCTGGGACGATTCGATGATCCAGTCGCCGCTGCCAATGCTTATGACGAGGCGGCCCGTCGGCACCATGGGGAATTTGCTCGGACGAATTATTGAGAGGCATCAAGCAAGAACACGGCCAGTGCTTGGTCCCGCACTGGCCGTGTTTATTCCAATCGACCAGTGAATGGAGACCTCAATGAACCCGGAACCACCTAAATCTCCGACCTTCCGTGCCGCCAACATCGCGGCGCTCAATGATACCCACCGACGCGACCTCGCCGGTGTCGTCTTGACCGCCTCAGTCGCTGCCCTGCCTCCTGACGACCGGGACGCGCTGCTGCGGGCCGTCGCCGCTTTCGATGGCTTCGACGCGGGCAACGATCCATACGGCGAACACGACTTCGGAGCGGTGGCCCTCGCGGGCAACCGGTATTTCTTCAAGCTGGACTACTACGACGAGTCATTGACCATCCATTCGCTCGACCCGTGCGATGCGGCTGTCACGCGGCGGATCATGACGGTGATGCGTGCCGACGAGTATTAGCCCGCAGTGCCGTCGAACAAAGGCGGAGGCCGCGAAAGGAGCCGCTGCCTCCGCCCGTCTTCGTACCGTCTGCCCGTTTGCAGGAGGAAATTCCGGTGCCGGTGCCGAATGTTTGCAGACTTACGTTCTCAGAACTCTGAGACTCCATGCAAGGAACCCCATGACCTCACCGCAAGAATCGCTGCCGCTCGACCCGCCCGCCGAGGAGCACCTCACCGTCTCGGCGCTCGAAAATTGGCTCTGGGATGCGGCCTGCAAAATCCGGGGGGCCACCGACGCGCCCAAGTACAAGGACTTCATCCTGCCACTCGTGTTCTACAAGCGCCTCTCCGACGTGTTCGACGACGAACTGAAGGCGCAGGAGGCGGTGTGGGGGGACCTGGAGACGGCGCGGGAGGTGGTGGCCGAGGACCACGCCGATGCCCTCCAGAACGACCGCAAGCCGATCCTGCGCTTCTACGTACCGGAGGAGTATTCGTGGCGGCGGGTCCGGGAACACGCGGAGGACAAGCTGGGCGAGTTCGTGACGGACGCGATGCGGGCCGTCGCCACGGCCAACCCGGAACTCAAAGGCGTCCTCGACGTGAAGGACTACGCCGAGAAGATGTCCGGGCAGCGCACCCTGGACGACTCGCGGCTGTCCGCGCTGGTCGAGGTCGTCAGCCGCCACCGCCTCGGCCTCCGCAACACGAAGCCCGACGTGTTGGGGGACGCCTACGAGTATCTGCTCCGCAAGTTCGCGGAAGGCCAGGGGCAATCGGCGGGGGAATTTTTCACGCCGATGGAGGTCAGCCTGCTCACGGGCGAACTCCTGGACCCCAAGCCGCTGACGACGGTTTACGATCCCACCTGCGGCTCGGCGGGCCTGCTCATCAAGGCCCGGATCGTCTTCGACCGCGACCACCCGGACCAGAAGAGTCAGGCCCCGAAGCTGTTCGGCCAGGAACTCAATGCCGTCACCTACGCTATCGCTAAAATGAATATGTTCTTGCATGACTTCCAGGGATCGCAGTTCGCCATCGGGGACACGTTCAAGGCTCCAGGGTTCGGGGCCGCCGCATCCGGTCTGCAACGGTTCCGGTACGTCGTCGCCAACCCGATGTGGAACCAGTCGGGGTATGACCCGAAGTTCTACGCCGATGACACCTGGAACCGGTTCGGGTACGGCGCTCCCCCGCCCAACAACGCGGACTGGGCCTGGATGCAGCACATCCTGGCGTCGCTCGACAGCGAAGGGCGGGCCGCCGTGGTCCTGGACACGGGCGCGGCCTCGCGAGGGTCCGGGGGCGGGGGCAAGGACAAGGAGCGGGACATCCGCAAGCAGTTCGTGGAGCACGACTGGGTGGAGGGAGTCGTCCTGCTCCCAGAAAACCTGTTCTACAACACCACGGCTCCGGGCGTGATCTTCCTCCTAAACCGAGACAAGCCTGCGGCCCGACGCGGCCAGATCATTCTCCTCAACGCCTCGGCCCTATTCGTCAAGAAGAAGCCCAAGAACGTGCTGACCGAGGCGGGCCGCTCCGCCGTCGTGGAGGCGTTCCGGTCCTGGGCGACGCGGGACAAGTTGAGCCGCGTCGTCACGTTGGAGGAGGTCCGGGCTGCCGACTACAACCTCAGCCCTTCGCAGTTCGTGGAGGTGGGGGAACGACTGACGCATCGCCCGATGGCCGAGATATTGACCGACCTAGACGTGGCCCGCGCCGAGCGAGGGGAGGCCGATGCGCGATTGGCCTGCGTGTTGGCCCGCCTGGGATTAGTAGGAGCAACTGTGTAATGAGTGTGCTCCCCCCCCAGTGGAAAACGGTCTCCATATCGGCGGTTTGCCAGCGGACCAGGAATCGCACAATTAATCCTCTTAGCCATCCCGACGAAGAATTCGAGTATTACAGCATCCCTGCCTTCCAGACGAATGGCAGGCCCGTTTGTGAGCGGGGCAGCCGTATCCTGAGCAACAAGATAGTCGTGGAAGATCGTACCGTACTGTTCGGCAAACTGAACCCTCGGGTGTTGAAGGTCTGGCTCGTAGACTCCCAGATACCGCTTCGGAAAATCGCTACCACTGAGTTCTTGCCGATCTTGGCGAACAACGACGCCCACCCCGAGTTTTTGTATTTTCTGTGTCAGTCAGCCGTAGTTGCTCAGGAGGCCATGCGGCTCGTTAGTGGATCAACTCCAAGTAGAGAGCGGGTCGATCCAGGTGCTTTCTACCGCATCCACATTCCGCTTCCTCCTCTGCCAGAACAGCGCGCCATCGCCGCCGCCCTCCGCGCCGTCCAGGACGCCCGCGACGCCCGCCGCCGAGAACTGGACGCCGAGCGGGAGCGCAAGGCCGCGCTGATGGAGGACCTGTTCGCCTGTGGCCTCCGGGGGGAGTCGAAGAGAAAGACAGAGATCGGATCGGTGCCGCAGAGTTGGGAGTTGGTATCGCTCGGTAGTGTGGCAGAGTTGGTCCAGTACGGCACATCCGAGAAGTGCGATGCCGACGAGTCGGGCATCCCGGTCCTGCGGATTCCGAATGTGATCGGTGGAAGAGTGGACGTCGCGGACTTGAAGTACGCTAAACTGCCTGAGAAAGTCGCGGAGGGATTACGGCTGGTTCACGGCGACCTGTTGTTCGTGCGAACCAACGGGAATCGCGAGAACACGGGGCGGTGTTCCATGTATGACGACGACCCGCCCTCCGCGCTGTTCGCCTCGTACCTCATCCGCGCCCGCCTGGATACCGGTCGCGCTCTGCCCCGCTTCGTCCAACTCTACACCATGACGCGCACGGGCAAGCAGTATCTGAGCGGGCGGGCGTCGAACGCGGCGGACGGCAAGTTCAACATCAATAGCCAGACCATCAAGGGCGTCCAGATGCCGCTCCCGCCGCTGGACGAGCAGCGTGACATCGCCGAGGTGCTGACCGCCTGCGACGCCAAGATCGTCGCGCTGGAGGCCGAGGCCGCGCTCCACGACGAACTGTTCCGCGCCCTGCTGGAAGAACTCATGTCCGGTCGCGTGTCGGCGAGGCCGCTGATACCGCCCGAATCGCAGCCCACTGTCTGAATGGACTCCCATGCCCACACCGGTAGACAAGGACATCTTCACACCCAAGCCCGTGCCTCTGTCGGACCTGCTCGGGGAGATCAACACACACAGGGCCGCGCTCCCCAACTTCCAGCGGCCCTGGGTGTGGGAACCGGAGATGGTGCGCCAGTTGATCCTCTCCGTGGGATACCGGTATCCCGCGGGCAGCCTCCTGACGATGCCCGTCAAGGGACAGGCGTTCACACTCCGCCCATTCGAGGGGTCCGGGGACACTCTCACGAATACGCCGCGCCTGATGGTCCTGGACGGCCAGCAGCGGCTGACCAGCCTCTACCAATCCCTGTACCGTCTCGACGGTGTGACCGTGGAGGGCGAGACCTTCCACTTCTACCTGGACGTGGCCGCGCTCATGGCCGCGCCGCCGTCGGCGAGCCAGGACGACAGTCTGTTCGAGGAGTCGCTCTTTTACGTCAGGACGGAGAAGGGCGGCGTGCGGTCTCGCTACGTCGGGACCCCACCCGTCAAGAAGTACGAACTGACGGCGCGGGCCGACGAACTCGCGGCGGGCGCTTTCCCGCTCGGCTGCGTCTTCGACCCCAACGGCGGCCTCGCGGCGTGGCGGAACGACTACCTGATTTCGCTTGCCAGTGGCGACATGAGCAAGTTCATCGCCCTGGGGACGACCTGGGACACGCAGGTCAAGTCGTGGCTCGACCGCATCCGCAACTACCGCTTCCCGGTCGTGGAACTCGACGAGGACGTGCCGCTCAGTGCGATCTGCCACATCTTCGAGAAGGTCAACAGCACGGGGGTCAGACTGGACGTTTTCGACCTCTGCACGGCCCTGCTGTGGACGGAACACTTCTTTCTGAACGAGGAATGGAAAAAAACGGAGAAGCTGCTCAAGCCCATCCTCACTATGCAGCCGCTGATGGCGACCGCCTTTCTGCAAAGCATCTCCCTCCTGGACACGCTGGACCGAAAGAAGGCGGCCTCCGGTCAGTCCGGTCCCAAAATCGCGGTTGCCTGCCGTAAGGTGGAACTCCTGGCGATGAAGAAGGCCACGTACCAGAAGTGGTGGGGCCTCCTGGCCGACGGATACAAAGATGCCGCCCGTTTCATGATGCAGGAGGGCATCCTCTCCCTGCGGGTCATGCCGTATTCCACCATGATTGTGCCGCTGGCGTCCATCCTCACCTACGCCCGCCACGCCAAAGGCGCGGTCCACGTCAACGCCGCCTGGCCGAAATTACGCCGCTGGTACTGGTGCTCCGTGTTCAGCCAGCGGTACAGCAGCCAGACGGAGACGATTTCCGCGCAGGACTTCGAACAAGTCCTGGCCTGGATCGACGGCGGACCGGAACCGGACGCGGTGCGGACCTTCTCCTTCCGCTCGGACGCCCTGGAAGAGATCAACACCCTCAAGAACGTCATCTACAAGGGCGTGCTGTGCCTGCTGGCGAGCGATGGCGCGGAGGACTTCGGCGGGGACGGCAAACTCTCCACGAACCTGTTCTTCCAGACCCGCCAGGACCACCACCACATCTTCCCCACCGCCGCCCTCAATTCCCTGGGCATCGCCGACCCCCGCGCCAACACCATCGTGAACAAGACGCTCATCGGGACCGCCGTGAACCAGAGCATCGGCGGCAACAAGCCCTCGGTCTACGTCCCGATTCGGCGGAACAAGCTGGACCCGAAGGACCCGACGGTGTTTGATAAAATCCTCGCGACGCACCGAATCGACGCCGCCTTGTTGAGCAGCGACGACTGGGACGCTTTCCGACTGGACCGCCGCGAGCGCCTGCGGCAATTGATCGAGAAGGTCTGCGGCGGCGATGTGCAGCCGTTCCGGGCTGGCGCGTCTGCGACGCTGACGGCGACCCCATCATCGAGGGGAGGCAGCGCGCCTGTCAACCCCGCAGTACCGGGACTAGCCTTGGGGACGGCGGGGCTGGGGACCACCGATGACCAGGACGATGACTCGGACGACGAAACCTTGGATGAAGAGGAAGAAAGGCAATGAGCGAGTACAGCGCGGTCCAGGCCCCCATGCTCAAGTACGCCGCCGAGATCGGCTGGCTGCGGGTCTCGCGGGACCAGGCGATGCAGTGGCGCGGCGACATCACCGGGCAGTTCTTCCTCCCCGTCCTGGAGGAGCAGCTTCTGGCCCTCAACCCTGGTGTCCTGAACGCCGAGCGCGTCGCCGACGTGATCCGACGCCTGCGCCTCTTGCCCGCGACCCTGGAAGGCAACCGGGACGCCCTCCTGTGGCTGCGCGGGCAGATGTCCGTGTACGTTCCCGACGAGGGTCGTGAGCGCGATGTCACGCTCATCGACTTCGACCGTCCAGACACCAATGTGTACCACGTCACCGACGAGTGGCGGCACCAGGGCGCGGCCCTGACGAACCGGGCCGACGTGGTGTTCCTCATCAACGGCGTCCCGGTCGCTCTTGCGGAACTAAAAGCGGCGGAGAAGGCCAGCGGCGCGGCGGACGGCGTGGAGCAGGTGCGGCGCTACCACCGCGAGACCCCGGAGATGCTGGTCTTCCCCCAGGTCTTCGAGGTCACACAGCTTTTCGACTTCTATTACGGCGTGACCTGGGCTGTCAACTGCAAAGGGCTGTTCAACTGGAAAGATGAACAGCCCGGAGACTACGAGCGCAAGGTCAAGGCGTTTTTCGACCGCCCCCGATTCCTCCAGGTGCTCCGGGAGTACGTCCGCTTCCTGACGGTGGAGTCGGTGCTGTCCAAGATCATCCTGCGCCAGCACCAGGTCCGGGCCATCGAGAAGGTGACGGAGCGTGTCGCCGACCCCGTGCGGCGAAAAGGGCTGATCTGGCACGGCCAGGGGTCCGGGAAGACGCTGACCATGATCTCCATCGCCGCCCGCGTCCTCCGGGGCACCCTGTTCGGCGAAAAGCCCACGGTCCTCATGCTGATCGACCGGAACGAGTTGTCGGACCAACTCGACAAGAACATCAAGGGCTACGGCATCACGACGCACCGGATCGCCGCGAGCAAGGAGGACTTGCGGAAGATGCTGGCGGATGACCACCGGGGCCTCATCGTCTCGATGATCCACAAGTTCGACGGCCTGCCCGCCCACATCACCGACCGCCGCAGCGTCGTCGTGCTCGTGGACGAGGCCCACCGGACCACGGGCGGGGACCTCGGGACGTACCTGATGGCGGCCCTCCCCCACGCCGCCTACATCGGCTTCACGGGCACGCCCATCGACAATCTCGCCAAAGGCAAGGGTACGTTCAAGACATTCGGCCCGGACGACCCCCAGGGCTACCTGGACAAGTACACGATGCGGGAGAGCGTCGAGGACGGGACGACGCTACGCCTGAACTATGCCCTCGCCCCCGCCGACCTGCGCGTGGACCGGCAGACGCTGGAGGAGCGGTTCCTGTCACTCACCGAGGCCGAGGGCGTCACCGACGTGGAGGAGTTGAACGCGATCCTCGACCGCGCCGTGGCGCTCAAGGAACTGATGAAGGCCCCGGACCGGATCGAGCGGATCGCCGCCACCATCGCCCAGCACTTCCGGGACACCGTAGAGCCGCTGGGGTTCAAGGCGTTCGTAGTCGCCGTGGACCGGGAGGCGTGCGCTTTCTACAAGCAGGCCCTAGACCGCCACCTGCCCCCAGAGATGAGCCGCGTGGTGATCTCCGCCGCACACAACGACCCCGCGCTGCTCAAGCAGTATTACCTCGGCGAGACGGAGGAGCGGGACGTGCGGAAGGACTTCGTGCAGCCGGGCAAGGACCCGCAGATTCTGATCGTCACCGAGAAGCTGCTGACAGGCTTCGACGCGCCGATCTTGTACTGCCTGTACCTAGACAAGCCGATGCGGGACCATGTGCTCCTCCAGACCCTCGCCCGCGTCAACCGCCCGTATGAGGACGGCCAGGGCCAGGTCAAGCCGTGCGGGTTCGTCCTGGACTTCGTGGGCCTGTTCGAGCGTTTGGAGAAGGCCCTCGCCTTCGACTCGGACGTGGTCGCCAGCGTCATCCAGAACATCGACGTGCTCGAAAAGCTGTTCGAGACGATGATGGCTGAGCAGGGCGCGGCCTATCTGCCGCTGGCGGCGGGCTGGGACGACAAGGCCAAGGAGCGGGCCGTGGAGCATTTCCGGGACCCGGAGGTACGGGAGAAGTTCTTCAAGTTCTTCAAGCAGATGCAGACGCTCTACGACATCCTGTCGCCGTCGGCCTTCCTGCGCCCGTTCGTGGGTGACTACCAGAGCCTGTCGCTGCTCTACGCTCTGGTCCGTAACGCCTACACGGACACTGTGTACGTGGACCGGGAACTGACGGCCAAGACCCGCGAACTGCTGCGCCAGACGACCACGGCCACCGACATCGACCTGCCGAACAAGATTCACCGCCTGGGGGCCGAGGAACTGGCGGCCCTGCGGCAGAGCGGCGACAGCGACACGACCAAAATCCTGAACCTCCGCAAAGCCCTCGCCGTGATTGTCAACATGGAGGGCGACACCAAGCCGTTCGTCGTCGGCATCGGGGAGCGGGCGGAGGCGCTGCGCGAAGCCTTCGAGGAGCGTCGGGAGACCACGGAGGCGGTCCTGGCCGCCTTCGAAAAGCTGGCGAAGCAGTACGTGGACGCCGACGCCGAGCGGCTGCGGCTGGGCGTGGACGAGAACACGTTCGCCCTGTACGCCGCCTTGAAAGGCTTCCTGCCCGGTGTGACGGCGGCCCAGGCCGAGACCATCAACGCGACCTTCCTCAAGTTCCCCGACTTCAAGTGGGACGGCGGTCAGGAGGCGGAACTGCGCTCCGCCCTGTACGTCCAGGTCCGCCCGCTCGTCAAGGGCCAGATGATCTCGGTCACGGACGCCCTGATGAAACTGAAGCGGGTATAACCGGGTGATGAGCAGTACCACAGCCGTGCGGCGTACCGCCAAAGCCATATCAGACGCGGCCTCCGATGGGCCATCGAACCTGCGGGCGGGCCGAAACTGGGACGACGCGGACGACCTGCGGTGGGCGGCGCGGCGGTGGGCGGCCCGGATCGGCGTGACGTTGCGGGCCATCGCGCTCCGCCCGATGCGGACGAAGTGGGCCTCCGTCTCTACAGCGGGCCGCCTGACCCTGAACACGGACCTGCTGGCCCTGCCCGCCGACCTCGGGGAACTCGTGATCGTCCACGAACTCGTCCACCTCCTGATGCCCAACCACGGGCGGGTCTGGAAGTCGTTCATGGCGGCCTACCTCCCGGACTGGGAGGAACGGCAGCAGCACCTGGACGCGATCTCGCGGGCCGACCGGGGGGATACGGCATGACGAACGTCGTGGACGCGGAGCGGGTGCTCTACATCAAACTCGGCTCGGGCGGGCAGTGGGAGCGGGAGTGCTTAGAACGGAGCCAGACGCTACGCCTCGGCTTCGGGGAGGTGTCCCATGCTGTCTACACGGCGGGCGATTGGGCGGAGGCGCACCGTCGGTACATGGCCCTCGGCAAGACCCAGGGCAAGGCGACGGAGTACGTGACCCAGATCAGGCACTTCTACGAGTCGGACGAGCGGACCCTGTGGATCACCTTCCACGGCGGGCGGCTGTGGTGGTGCTTCTCCGCGCCAACGATCACCGCCCTCCCGGATGCGACCAAGACCCGGACTGCTCTCAGCGCGTGGCGGTCCGATGACATTCATAGCAGGCCGCTCCTCCTAACCGGACTGAGCGGCAAAGTCACCAGCTTGCAGGGCTACCGGGGGACCATCTGCACCGTCCGGGAGGCGCGCTATGTCCTCCAGCGCATCAACGGTCAGCAGCCCCCGGAAGTCGCCCGGACCCAGGACGCCCTGGCCGGGCTGGTCTCGTCCGTGGAAGCGGTGATCCAGCGGCTGACGTGGCAAGACTTCGAAACCCTGACGGACTTGATCTTCCGAGGCGCGGGCTGGCAGCGCCTGAGCGAGACGGGCGGCAAGCAGAAGACGCTCGACCTCGACCTGATCTCGCCCTTGACGCAGGAGAAGATCGCCGTCCAGGTGAAGTCGTGGGCGAACCTGGCCGCCTTCCGGGAGTACCAGGAGCGGTTCGCCGATATGCAGGGCTACAGCCGCTGTTACTTCGTCGTCCACACGCCCGACCGGACCCTGACCCCGGACGCCGAGACCGAGGACCTGACGCTGTGGACCGGGGCCGACATCGCCCGCCTGACAGTGCGCTACGGCCTCACCGAATGGGTGCTGGAGAAGGCGGGCTGACCGGGGCACAGACTGTAGGACCAGAGGTAATCGGTGTATGAATGTACTCGACGCGGTGGAGACGGTATTGAAGCAGACGGGGCAGCCGATGGGGGTCAAGGCCATCACCCAGGCGGTGTTCCAACAAGGGCTGTGGTCCTCGAAAGGCAAAGCCCCAGACAAGACAATCAACTCGGCACTCTCCGTGGACATCAAGAAGAACCCACACACGTCCCGGATTGAGCGGGTCGGCAAGGGCCTGTTTGCATTGCGGAGCGGGGTCGCCACGGGCGCGTTGCCTGCGCCGCCCGCTGTACCTGCGCCTCCCCCATCGAATGCTGCAACTGTGGGCGCGACCGCGATGACCTTCACGGTTGCCGCCGAGACGGTGCTGGACCAGCAGAAGACCCACGCGCCCATGCACTACCAGCAGATCACGGCCCTGGCGCTCCAACAGGGCCTGCTGAACACGCAAGGTCAGACGCCCGAGGCGACCATGTACGCCCAGGTCCTCACCGAGATCAAGCGCCAGACGCTGAAGGGACAGACGCCCCGATTCACCAAGCACGGTCAGGGCCTCGTCGGGCTGACCAAGTGGCTCGGCAGTGGCCTCCTGGCGCAGATCGCTCAGCACAGCGCGGGCGTCGCCAAGGACCTCCACACCCGCCTCCTCGCCATGACGCCCACGGAGTTCGAGGTCTTGGTCGGGACGCTGCTCGACAAGATGGGCTTTGCCATCACCGTCACGAAGCCGACCGCCGACGGTGGCGTGGATGTGTACGGCACCTTGGCCGTCGGCGGCACGATGGGGATCAACATGGCCGTCCAGGTGAAACGCTGGAAGGGTAATGTCGGCAGCCCGGAGGTCCAGAAGCTGCGCGGGTCGCTGACGGTCCATGAGCAGGGCCTGCTCGTCACCACCAGCGGATTCAGCACCGGGGCCAAGACGGAGGCCAGCAGGCCAAACGCCATCCCGGTCGGGTTGATCGACGGCAAGGAACTGATTGCACTGCTCATGCGCCACCATGTCGGCGTGCGGCAACTGACGACGCCGCTCTACGAACTGGAGCCGTAAGACGGCGAGAGGACTGAGGGCCATGAACTACTACGTCTACGAAAACTGGCGCGCCAAGGGCCATTACTTTAAGGTCCACCGGGCTGAGTGCGGCTCCTGTAACGGCGGCCAAGGTGTCCACCCGGACGCGGGGCAGCAGAATGGTACCTGGCACGGGCCGTTCGCGAGCCTCGACGAAGCCGTCGCCCAAGCGCGGGCCAAAACCGGTGACGTTAGTGCCTGCCAGCGTTGTCTGCGCGGCTCGCTGGCGGCTTGACGTGTCCCATCCCACCCGCCCAGAGGACATCCTGCCATTTTTCCCGCACACATGACGGCAGCCTGATCACTCGCCAATCCCGGAGAAGAATTGGCCGAGGGTCATGCCCAATGCCCCGACGATCTTCTTAGCCGACTCCAGTGTCAGCGTCTTCTCCCCGCGCTCCACGGACCCTATGTATGTGCGGTGCAGGACGCACAGGTCCGCGAACGCCTCCTGGCTATGCCCCGCCGCCTCCCGCAGCCGTCTGACCTCCCGTCCCACCTTCTCCGCTAGTTCCGCATCCTTCATGCCGAAAGCATAGTTGTTATCAGTCTTTTCGTCTACAGACCAATAATAGACACTCTACTAATAGCAAAATCGGGTATAATGATGGCACCACCTTTACGAAAGGAAACGGGCGGTCCCGACGCCCCGGTCAAGTGCGATGCCTGGAAACCTGAATGCCTCGGAAACCGCCTTTTGGCCCCGTAGGGAGCCTCTAATCCCCCGCGAGAGTCTGCCCCTCGACCTGGACGATGTGCGGATGTCGCAGCTAAAGGCCGTGCAGAGGACCGTCCTGGAGTCCCGGCTCGATGAAGAGTACGACCGTTACTGGCTTTCGTGGAGCAGGCACCTCGGGGCGCTGCCGCTGAAGCCGAGCGGGGCTGGTGGGATGTCCCCGAGGACGATGCGCGGGAGTGGCTGGAACTGACCGCCGAGGCGCAGGCCGCGTGGCTGTGCGGCCTGGACGGGTGGTTCCCCGCGCACCGGGGGGAGGCCGTCGGACCGTACCGCGTGTTCCGCATGGTGCGCCTGGACGTGCACCTACGCTACGAAATCGGCCCCGAATGGCCCGACGGGATGAGGGTGCGGATCACCAACAGTCGCGGCAGGATGGAGGAGTGGACGTGGGACCGCCCTTACATCGACAGCTTGGCCTTGTACTGCGGCCCGCCCGAGGAGCAGTATTGGGCGGACCTGGGGGGCACGGAACCGTCATCGGATTCACCGGAGGCATAACCCATGGGCTTCATCTTTGGCGTGCTGATCATCGGCGCGCTGCTCTCCCTGATCTTCGGCAAGCGCGTCGCGGCCATGTTCGTCACCGGCACCGCCGCCGTCATCGGCATCCTCTTCGGTATTCTGCTGCTGCTCCTGTCCCCGCTTATTTGGGGCTTCTTCACGACGCCTTCTCGGGTTGAGAGTTCGTCCTACTCTTCCCCATCTCAAAAATCCTCGACGGCTTACGGCAGCACTGCATCCTCGGGAAGCACATCCAGCTACGCCCCGCCCGCTCCGACCTACCAGACGTCTTCTCCGTACTCACCGCCGCCGCTTCCGTCGTCAGCAGTGCCGACAGCGGCCCCCGGTCCGCGGATCGGTATCGACCTGGCCGACGTTCCAGCATACACCGTGCAGCAACTCACCTACCTTAATGTGCCAGCGGGGGCGGGCACGTGGATCAGTGTGCAACCCAACAGCCCCGCGGCGAACGCGGGGCTGAAGACTTACGACGTCATTCTCTCGGCAGGGACACAAACACAGCCTGCGGACTGGATCACGCCGTCAAACCTTCTCCCAGACTACCTGGACCGCGTCGGCTACAACGTCCCAGTGAAACTCCACATCTACCGGGCGAGCGAGCGGCGCGACTTCTGGGTATGGGTGTACCCGCGGTGAACCGGGACCGTGACCCTGCGTCTAGTGGCGACCCGACGCCAGTGTCACGAATCGTCATCTTCGAGAGCGGCGAATAGGAGGAATACTCATGGGCTTTGAGCACGAAATCAATTTGGGCGGCTGCGACGATGCCGAGCGCCTGTGGGCCAAGCTAAAGGGTTGGCACCGGGGATGGGAATATGAGGAACCCGAGGAAGTGGCCGCGGAGTTAGTCCTCCAAGGCGCAGACGCCGCCAAAATCATCTATCGCGACGTGAAGGCTGCCGTCGAGGTCAAGTACGATTACGCGGGCACTGTCACGGACGTGTCTATCAACGTGTCTTCCCTCGGCGGGGAGGACAATGTCCCCCGAATTCAAGAGGTGTTGCGGAGGATCGGCGGGGAGGCGGCGCAGAAGGCTATCACGCTCCTCTGCCTGATCGACGACATCGACGATACCGGTCGGTCCGAGCGTGTTCTGGGCGACGCGGGCACTCCCGAAGCCCTCCATGTGCTCTCCCACCGCCTGTCTTTCCAATCCCCCACGGTCGCGCAGTCGGCTGCCGCCGCGCTCCGTCGGCACCAGGGGGGATCGGCCACTGAGGACTTGCCGACGTTGCTGGCGACTCTCACCGGGCGCGACGCCAAGGCCGCCGTCGGCGCGGCCAGCGGCCTCGGAAGGGAGGGAAACGCCGCCGCCGTCGGGCCGCTACTCGGCCTGCTCTCGCGGGCTACCCTAAGCCGTAGCAAAGGAGTAACGGTCTGCGGCGAAGAAGTAACGGTTCTTGCTGCAGCGGCGCAGGCGCTTGGCCGCATCGGAGACCGCCGTGCCTTGGACCCGCTGGTGGAGGCCATCGGCAAGTACGACGAGTGGACCAGCGAGGCCGCCATCGTAGCAGTGATCGCGCTTGGGGGGGACCCACGGGCCGTCGTCCCGACGCTCCAGGCCAGCCTCCCCGCACAGTCGTGGCCCTGGACATGGGCAGAAGGGGTCGTGGAGTTAGGTAGGGCGTTCGACCCGCGGCGTTCCGTGACCGAGGACCGGAAGGCGCGCCTGCGTGCCGTCGGGAAGATGGGTTCCCAGGCGTTCGAGCCGCTGTTGGCCGCGACCGAGAACCAGAAAGCCGAAGTCCGGTCGCTCGCGCTATGCGCCCTCTCGGAAGCCGTCGCGGGGGAGAACCCGGAGGCTGTCGGGCTACGGGAGCGGACCGTTGCCCGCGCCGTTGCCTGCCTCACGGACGGGTCGGACGCCGTTCGCCTCTCCGCCGTCCAGGTACTTGACTGCCTGGATGTTCCGGGGCGGACCGATCTTCTGCTACCGCTGCTATCCGACACCGGGCGCAATGAGCACGGACGTCACATGGGCTACCACGTACGCGAGGCTGCCGCCGATGCCCTCCCCGACGGCGAGGCAACTGCCGAGCGCCTTCGCCATGCCCTCGACGGCACGCCGCTCGCAGACGGCAGTCGGCTGCGGGCGTCCAGCGTCTGGTCCGCGCTCACCAGCGGGGATTCGAGCCGCCGCAAGGCGCGTTGGCTGGACATCGTCGCTCCGTACGTCGTGCGGGAGGCCGAGGGAGATGACGAACCATGGAAGGCGGCCTCGGTGCTGGCGGCCCCGCAGATCATGGAAGTCCTGGAGAGCGTCGCCCCCGACAAGCGGAGGGTCGCCGCGAAGATCGTTCGCAAGTATAGGGCGGAGGCGGAGGCGAAGCGCATCATTTGGTGGCGCAAAGGGCAACCGTCCCCGCCGAGGCCACCGGAGCAGGTGCGGGCAGCGATCCTAGTGGGTTTCGAGAGACTGGAGGAAGAGGTCCTCGAATGGCTGGCTTGGAGCGACGCGGACCTGCTTGCCCTACCGCTCGACATGAAGGAGGCATGGGTGGAAGGTCTCAGTGCGTGGAAGGCCGCCCTCTGGTCAACGGACCTGTGGTTACCGAGCACTAATCACGACCCGCAGGAGCAGCCCCAGGAAGTTCACCGGGCCGCGCCGTTCCGGGCCGCCGAGCACTCGTACATGAAGGCGCATCTATCGGCGGAGGACTACACGTGGTACCTGGCAGGAGAGCGAGTGGGGACGATGAAACTCAAGGCGCAGGCGGCATGGGAGAAGGGACCATTAGCGTGGGCGGCGTTCCTGGCTCCACCCCGCCCGAAGCCAGCGCCCTGACGGATCGCCGCCGCCCCACAGACATCCTCTGTAAGGAGTTGATCTGTCTGGTCGGCCTATCACCAAGGGACGTGTGGACGACTGATTTCTTGGACACGCGGGAGGACGTCCTTCGGCTGATGGGCGACCGGACGAGTAGATGGGGCTGCGGCTTAACGTTTCTCAGCACGCGAGGAGGCCGACAGTTACGAGTTGGAGACTCACCTGCTTTTACATGGGGCGAGCGACCACGGAAACGCTCACGGAGGCGGAACTGCGGGACATCTGGACGCTGGTGGAAATGGGCGAGGATGTCGATAAAACCTCGGGCCGTGAGTTCGAGGATGAGGATGGGCCGAAAACGTTCGAGGAATGTCCGCTTGACTGGAAAGACGGCAAGGCCACGGAAGCGGGTTGCGGGCGATGGTGGGGCATCGGCGTGAACGCCGCCAGTCTCGCGGTATATCATGACGATACCGTCGCGGGGTGCAATGAACTCCTTGTGCGGGCAGGTTTGCCAAGACTCACTGTCGTAGATGGCAGATTGGAAGCGACGTTCGACGTCGAGGGCGTGAACGCGGAACAACTGGAGCCATCTGACGCTTCGGGCGTGGCGTAGCCACAGGATGTCTCATGGCGGTTGCGGTTTCCCGCGTAGTCTTACTTGGCATGAATCTTGCAGGATAGACAAGCATTCAGTCTGCTATGGAGGGTCTTATGCTTGTCCTGACACGCCGCCCGGAACTGGGCGACCAGTCCAAAATCCGCATCGGAGATGACATCGAACTCACCGTCGTTGAGGTGCGGGGCGATCAGGTACGCCTCGGTATCGATGCGCCCAAACACGTTTCTGTCCATCGCAAAGAAGTCTGGGTGCAGATACAGCAGGAGTTGGAGGCCACTGCCGCCATTTAGAGTGCCGCCGAGCGTCGAAACGAAGTGGACCGTGCCGCGCCCAATGAATGATCCCGTGCATCGAAGTATCAGGAAGGATGGCCCATGACGAAAACCAAAAGCCGCGATGACAATGCGGTGCCGATTACCGCTGACCTTGAAGCGTCGGTTGGCGTTGGCCTGGACACGCTGACCGCCCTCTTCGTCCTGGAAGGCATCAAAGGGTTCGGCCCTCAGAAGGCGAAGGAGGTCCACGGCGCTGGCCTTACGGCGAGGCAGGTTGTCAATGACCCTCAACTCCTGCCGATCCGTGGAGACCGTGGGAGGGGATTTAGGGAGGCGCTGGCGCAACTCTCGGACGCGGATCGCCAGTCCGCCGAGGAACGTGCCCGAACACAAATCCGCGCCGCCGCCAAGTGGGGCGGGCGCATTCTCACATACGACTCCCCGACGTACCCCCAAATCGTGTTCCGAAGCAACAACCCCATCCCCGTGCTGTTCTGCCGCGGGGACCTTTCGGTCCTCGGCCACACCCAGCAGGGCGTGGCCTGCGTCGGTTCGCGGGACATCCGCAAACCCTACGCGGACCTGCACCGCTCGTTCGCGGCGCTCGGTGGTGAGCAGGGCTTTACCGTCGCGTCAGGCTTCGCGACGGGCGCGGACAGGATCGGCCATGAGGTCGCACGGGACTTAGGCACACCCACGATCTGCGTGATGCCGTGCGGCTTGGATCGGCCCTTTCCCCCTGAAAATCGAGACCTTTGGGATCATTTCATCGGAGGCACGGGTGGCCTGTTCGTCAGCGAGTTTGGCTACGGCATCGGGGCGTCGGCGCTGACCCTGCGGAAGCGCAACAAACTGATCGTGGCGTTCGGGCTGGGAGTCCTGATCAGCCAGTCCTCGGCTGAGGGCGGGGCGATGAACGCCTACCGTTTCGCGAGGGAGCAGCGGAAGCCGGTCGCCACGTTCGAGTCGGACGGACAGAAAGACACATCGGGTAATCGACTCATCGCTGAAGAGCGGCGGGACGGAGACCGCGTTTTCGTGCTCGGCGCGTCTAGAGGGGAGCAGACAGAGTGGCTCAACGGACTCTCCTCTTCGACTTAGATGGGACGCTCTGGGACAGTTATCCCTGGTACGCCGAGGCGCTGGGGCACTCAGGGGCCGCGTCTGCAGACCGCGTCCTCGCCAGGTTACGCGGAGGCGATTCGATCATGGGGATCGCAAGCGATCTGGGTGTCTCACGGGCGCGGCACGTCTCCCTGTGCAGGAAGGTGGACGACCGCCTTCAACTCTACCCGACCGTGACGGCCACCCTAAATAGACTAGTCGAGCGGGACTACAAGTTGGGCCTTGTCTCCAATTTGTCGAAGTCCCTCGTGTATGACGCCTTCGTCACGACGGGTCTCAGCCGCTACTTCGAGGCTGCGCTGTTCGCGGCGAAAAAGCCAAGTCCGAGCGGCGTCCGGCGGGCGCTGTCGGAGTTAGGGGTTGTTCCGAGCGCCGACGTGTACCTGGTCGGGGACACGGAGGCCGACGCCGCCGCCGCACACGCCGCTGGCATCCGTTTCGCCTGGGCGGAATACGGCTACGGCGTGTCGCGGCCCGCGAACACACACCGCACGGTCGCCAGGTTCGAGGAGGTGCTGGACTTGTGAGACACCAACGCCGACTAAAAGCAGACGCCCACCAAAAGCAAACGCCCACAAAACACCAACGCCGATGAGATTCCTTTATAAAATCCACAGCGGCTATGACGGCTTCGCCCCCAAGCGCATCCCCCAACGCCTCCTGCCTGGCAACCTGCTGAGACTGGGCTGGGCCAAGTACATCGACGTGGTGGACAGGTATGCCGAGGTGTGGGTCTACTTTCATGGGCAACACGCCTTCGAGAACGGAGTGTACGTCAAGGGCATCGTGGACCGCATCGACACGGACGAAGAGGCGGTCTACCTCCGTGTTCGCGACTACTCCGTCGCTGACCCGCTCACCGACGCCTCCTCGGGAGCCGAGATCGCCGCGCTGGTCGCCAAACGATACCAGCAGGTCTTCGTGATCCCTGAGCACTGGGCGGTTGCGGGCCGCTGCACCGTGGCGTCGCTGGCCGACACCTGCAAAGGGCGCGAGTGCGAGTCGTGTAAGACCTGGCACTCTCTCCCGCTCATCCCCGCCAGCGACCTTGGACGCCCCGCACGGCTCGGCAGTCAGGTCCGCTCGTTCGCCGCCGCCTACTGGGTGATTCCCTCCATCTGCAAGTACCATCAATCCCTCGGGACGGGGCAGAGGCACACGTCCGAGATGTTCTACCGCTATAAGTCGGGCGAGGGCAACCTGGCATACCCGTTGGCGCTGGGCCTCTACCACGCCCTCCGCGACCGCGGGACCGTAGATTTCGACGCAATCGTCCCGATCCCATTGTCGCCCGAAAAGGTGGCGGCGGCAGAACTGCATCGCGCTAAACAACTCGCGGTTGAGTTGGGGCGGCTCCTGAACTGCCCCGTGCGGGAGGCCCTGCAACTCACGCGCCCGATCTCGAAGCGCAGGATGCGGCAGGCGGGATACACCGCCGTCCAGTTCCAGGCGCGGTACGCGACCGCACTCACGGTCCCAGGCGCGGTCAGGCTCCCAAAGCGCATCCTGCTCCTAGACGACGTCTGCACCGAGGGGAGCACGCTGGCGTGTGCCGCGAGCCGCCTTCTGGCCCAGCGGCCCGACTGCGAGGTCATGGCGGGGAGCGCAGGGCAGATGGTGGTGAAAGCGGTCGTGGCAAATGAGGCCGGGCTTTCACGGAAGGCATAGCGGCACGTGATCGCGGGAGACAGTCGCAAGTGCGGGAGACAGTCGCAAGCGCGGGAGACAGTCGCAAGCGCGTCGAACGTCAGCCGTCGGTGTCGGAGCAGGGTAGGACAAAATCTATGGACCTCCGAAACCTCAAAGTGCAAAAAGCCGAAAAACTCTTCCAAGCGGGGGATTACGCCCAGGCGCTGGCCTGGCTGGAGGCCGAGAATTCCCAGGAGGCGCTTGCCCTGCGCGAGCGGTGCCACCTTCAGGCCGCTGAGGAGTTGATGGGATGCGGCGATCTCGTCGGCGCTCTCCGCGCCTTCGGTCAAATCCGCTCAAAAGCCGCCGACTCCCAGGTCGCCCACTGTTGTTACGAGTTGATGAAGCGGGCCTGCGCCGAGGGTGACGTGGAAGCCGCGACGCGGTACGCACGGGCGGGCGGACACAGTGCCCTGCTCCCCAAAAACATGGGCAGGCTCATCGATCTGCGGCGGTCCCTGCTGGTCACGTCGAGACGGCCCACAACCACGGGTGCAGCGGAGGACAAGATGGAGTTCGGCTCGGCCCACGTGGACGGGTTCGGGGCCGTGGCCGTGCTGGGAATATACGGGAGCCGCGGCAAGGAAGGCAAACTGACCAGGCTCATCCATCGCCTGAAGAGGAGCAATGCCGAGTTGGACACCGCCGAGTTGACCGAAAGGGAGGCGATGATTGACCTGATCGGCGCATTCCTCGCCGAAGCACTCTGTCGCCTCGGCGTCGCCCAGACCGCCGACATCATCCTACCCATCCCCGCCGACCCAGAGCGGCGGAGCAATCGCGGATTCAGCCCGCCCGAATTGGTCGCGGAGGCCGTGAGTGACGCCCTCTTCATCCCGCTGTTTGACGACGTGATACGCAAGGTGCGCTCGACCCGTCCCCTCGCGGAACTCGACCACGTCGAGCGCCAGGTCGAGTTGGCGGGCAGTATCCAGGTTGACTCCGCGCACAGGCCGCTCCTGGCAGGACTGGAGGTCTTGCTCGTGGATGATGTCGTGACATGGGGGACGACCGTGAAAGAGATTTCGCGTATCCTCCTTGGCGCAGGGGCGCGGAAGGTCAGCGCCTGCGCGGTCGCGACGGCCAGGCAGAACTTCACCCGAACAACCTGAGATCACCGAGGTGACGAGTTTTATCCAACCTTGGCATCCGAACCGGCTCGCCGTAATGCCGCCCACGACAGCCGCATCCTACGCCTGGCAGCGAGGGGAGAGGTGTCGATAGACCTCTACCACGCCCTGCGGAAACACGTTGCCCTCGGCGATGCCGGGGGCAACGTGTTTCCGCCCGATCCACACGGCAAGTCCTTCTGAGAGTTCAGTCCTTATGATGATCCCGACGCTGCTGGACTTCCTGATGACCGGGGCCATCGGCAAACTGCGCCTGGGCCTGACCGCGGACGAGGTGCGCGCCCTGCTGCCCGCCTGCTGCCTCCTTCTCCTGACCGCGAGTGGTGGGCGCGGCAGGACCCTGTGAACGCCCACCCGCCGCGGGAGGTCAACACCTAATGATCAACGACGACGAGAAGATCGCGCTGGAGCCTTACGCGCTTCCCGAGGTGGCGGACCGGGCCGTGCTGGACCTGGCCCGCGGCTGCGACGTGCTGGTGCTGGGGGAGTGCCACGGCACCCAGGAGGTGCCGCGCCTCGCGCTCGGGTTGTTGCCCGGACTCTCCGCGCTCGGCTATGATACCCTGGCCCTGGAAATCCCCCACGACGCGCAGGGGCCACTGACTGCCTGGGCCACAGGGGACGGCCAGCCCGTCCCCGAGTTCTTCGTCGGCCCCGGCGGGGATGGGCGCGGCAGCAAGCAGGTGCTGGCGATGGCCCGCGCTGCAACGGGGCGCGGCTGGGGCCTGGCGTGCTTCGATGTGGGCGCAGGACAGGGGGCGCGCTCCTGGCAAGAGCGCGACGTGCTGATGGCCCGCAACCTCCTGGACCTGCGGCGGGCGGGCGGCCTCACGGGGCGGGCGCTCGCTATCTGCGGCAATATGCACGCCCGCGTCCGCCTGCCCACCACGGAGGACTTCCTGCCCGACCTGTGGCCGTCCTTCGCCGCCGTGCTTCAGGGGCTGCTCCCGGACGGTCGGGTGGACGCGCTGGACGTGATCATGCACGGCGGAACGTTCTTCAACCAGGAGCGGGTGCTGGAGTTCTTCGACGACCCGATCCCGGAGGCGCAGTACCGTCAGCCGGAGGGCTGCCTCTACACGGCGCAGTTGCACCTGCCCTGCGGCTCCGTCGCCACGTTCCTCTGGCCGCCGCACGGGTGAGTGCCGTGAGAAGGGCGGCTACCTCACGGGGCAAGTGGTGCAGTGGCTTGCGGCTGGGAGGGAACCCGACCGGGCCGTCCCGCCCTCTATGACCATGGAGGAACGTGGCTGGCTCTAGAAGTGGATGTCGACGTTGACGGCCACCGCGTCCCGGTGCTGCTCCAGGAGCCGTTTGATCTTGGCCTCCCACCCCTCGACGCCAGGCTCGTGCAGGACTTCACCGAACCACTCGCCGCACTCGTGCCAGATGCCATCCGGGGTGATGACGGCGTAGGCGTCCAGCTTTTCGGGGAGCATCGCCACGGGTGCAATGTCTCCGTCCACGGGCGTCCGTTCATCGGCGGACTTGGCGCAGCGGCCTGTTCCATGGCACAAGCCACAGACCTTCTTTGACCCGGACTGACTGGCGGCGGGTTTCCCGAAGACGAACGTCCACCCCGTGCCCATGCACCCTGTGCATCGCTGTTGGTTGCGTGGGTCCTTCATCACGTCGTACTGCGGATCGAACTGCCCTCCCCAGCTTCCCCCGATCCAATAACCGTCCCACCCGATGCAGTGGACGACACCCGCAGGCCAGGCACCACGCTCCCGCGTGGAGTAGCCGTACGGGGCGAGCATCTTGCGGACCGCTTCCCTGGCGGACCGTCCGACCTTGCCATTGGGCAGGGCGTACGGTTGTTTCCAAAGGTTCGCATGGTTTGACTCCCCTGGGTATTGTGGTGTGATCAGCACGATCACGTTGGCGTGGCACATTTTCTTTCTCCTCGTAACACCGGGCTATTCCAATGATAGTTCCTCCGGGTTCCAACGGCGGAAAAGAAGTCCGCAAACTTTTCTCGGGCCTCGCACGCCTCTCCCCAAACCAGGTCCCCACACCCGCTTGCTCCGAACAAGTCCTTGTAGGCGCACCACGCCCGGACCCTTGACGCCCTCCGCGCCAGAGGCCGGGTGAAATTCAGCGCGCCTGTGGGGACTGGGAATGTCGAAATTGAAGGAGGCTTCGGGCGGCCATGACGCAGTCCAAGAGGACTGGATGCCCGCGACAGGCTTGCGAGCCTTGATCCAGGAGGACCCGGTACTCCTGTGGCTGAAATTTCACGGCAAGGCGAGTGGGTTCGAACCGGACCCGGACGAGTACAGCTTCCTCGATTGGATCGGCCAGAAGGGGCGCGACTTTGAGGATGCGTGGGTGAAGAACATCGCGCCTGACGCGGTACAGGCACTCGCTGAGGATAAAGACGTAGGGCGTGTGGATGGGCTAAAGCGCACGCTCGACCTGATGACGCGCCGCGTGCCCGTGATCACCAAGGCAGCCCTCTGGAACGCCGAAGAGCGCATATATGGCTCTGCTGACGTTATCTGCCTCACGTCGTGGTTTATGAAGACTTTTCCCCACCTGAAGCCCGAGAACGATGAACCTGAGGGGTACTGCGTCGTAGATTGCAAATTCGCGACTGGCCTGGATGGGAGCGGAAAAAAGATCGACTTGGCGATGAACACCGCGCAGGTGAGGCTGTACAGCTTCATGCTCGGCCAGATGCAGGGCCAGATGCCTCGCTTCGCCTACCTCGCCACCCGAGACCGTATCCATGATCCTCTGCCCGTGACCGTGGATCATCGACTGGGCGGGCCGCTTGACCCCGCTCTCGCTGGGATGCGTGATCTGTACACCCACATCAAGCTGCACGGCCACAAGTACCTGCCAATGCGGGACGAGATCGTCGCCCCGGACGGCAGCAACAAGAAAGACGAACCCTGGCACCTCGCCAAGAAGGAGATCATCTCGAGTCTGCCGGGTACCCCTCTGGAGAAGCTGCCGCAGGTGGGCAGGCTCCAGGCGAGGGGCCTGCGGGAGTTCGGTTTTATGTGTGTTGAAGACCTCCTCTCGGGTGGCGTGAACTTTCCCTTCGAGGCATTCACGAAAATCGGCCCAAAGGCCGCAGAGCGCATCCGGGCTGTGCTACGGGCCAACAGGACGGGCCAGGCCGTAGGAGTGTCCGGGGCAGCCGTTCCGCCCCATTGTGACGTCGAGCTATACGTCGATTACGAGTTTTTTAGCAACGCCCGCGCCGACTTCGAGAACGACTGGCCCGCCCTGTCCGGCTGCCCCATAATCTTCATGGTCGGCGTCGGCTGGCAGAAGCAGGGCCAGTGGCACTTCCGCCGTTTCGTGGCCGGGCGTGAACACCCGGACGCCGAGCGTGAGATGTTCGGCGAGTTCTTGGCCTTTCTCCACCAGCAGGGCGTCTTTCGCCCCGACCGCACCGCCGCGCTCTATCACTGGAGTCCCGCTGAAATTTCCCAGTCAGCGGCGGCGGCAGAGCGGCACGGGCTGGAGCGCCTGACGGACTTGCCGTGGGTAGACGTGCGGAAGGTGTTTGCCGACGCGCCGATTGGAATTTCGGGTGCCTTTGCCTACGGGCTAAAAGAAGTCGTCAAGGCGGTGGGGGCATATGCGCCCGACTACCGGTCCCCGTGGCCCGAGGACCTGTCGTCGGGATTGTCTGCGATGGTGATGGGGTGGGAAGCCTACGATCATCCCGAGCCGCTGGAAACTAAGGAGATGACGACACTCACCGAGTATTTGACCGCCGACGTCAAGGGGTTGTGGCAGGTGCTGCGCTGGCTGCGCGATGCGAGCGAGGCGAAGTCGGCGTCGAGTCTGGTGCAGAGCAGGCGGGGCGGCTGGTACGCGCTGGCGCGGGGCGGGTGAACGTCGGCGGCGACAGATGAGGTATAATAGGTGTATCGAGCGCGAGAATACACTGAAGGCTGATCTCGTTGCCGCTGACACAAATTTCATTCGACGCTCTTAGAATCAGTGAAACAGTCAGGCGTGTCGCCTGAGACGATCCGATTTGCGGTGAGGCAGGCAATCCTGGAAACTGTCCGCGCTGCTGGAAGATTGCTCGTTAGCAAGGCGAGCCTGGAAGAGTCCTGGAAGCGGACCCAGCCAGACGGCTTCAAGCGGGTGGGGCGGCCCCGGAAGGGCGCGGCGGGAATGAACGACAAGGGGTAGTAAAAAGAGTGTCCAGGTGCCTATTTTTCGCGCCGCCCTGATGCACCGCCGCCCTCTCAGGAGGCTCCAGGACTGATGACCTATTCGCGCAGCGTGACTTGACAGCCCCGACGCCTTCGGGTATGATAGCTTTGCTGGCAGAGTAAATCTGGCGGTTTCGCGGCTGAATCGTGCACCCGTAGCTCAGTGGATAGAGCATCTGTCTTCGGAACAGAGGGCCGGGCGTTCAAATCGCTCCGGGTGCATTCAGCCTCACTGCGAACATCTGTCAAAACGAACTCTTTGCGACCTGCTCGCCGACTCCGGCCCAGGTCGCTTTTCTTTGCCGGGATAAATCGTTGGAATAGATCACTCATGGCTGTTTTGTTAAGCTGTCAATCACTCACCAAAGCCTACGGCGCGCGGCCGCTGTTCCACGACATCTCGCTCGGCGTGGGCGAGAACGAGCGGATGGGACTCATCGGCCCTAACGGTGCGGGCAAATCCACCTTGCTGCAAATCTTTGCCGGGGACGAGAAGCCGGACGGCGGCACCGTTTCGCCCCGACGCGGGCTGCGGACCGCCTACATCGCGCAGGAGGACCTTTTTCCCACAGGCGCGACGGTGGAAAGCGTTCTGACGGACGCGCTGGCGGGGGAAGCCCTGGACGAGACCGAGCGGGAGGTGCGAATCGAGGTCGCGCTAGGCCGCGTCGGCTTCGCCCGGCGGGACCAGGCGGTGGAAACCCTGTCCGGCGGCTGGAAGAAGCGGCTCTCGCTGGCCCGCGCGCTGGTCCGCGAGGCCGAACTGCTGCTGATTGACGAGCCGACGAACCACCTGGACCTGGAAGGCGTCCTGTGGCTGGAAAGCCTGCTCCGGGAGGCGTCCTTTGCCTTTATCCTCATCAGCCACGACCGCGTCTTTTTGGAGAACGTCACCACGCGCATCGTCGAGCTGCACCCGCAGTATGCCGAGGGCTTTCTCAGCGTCAACGGGACCTACAGCGCCTTTTTGATGCAGCGCGAGGAGTATCTCGGCGCGCAGGCCAGCCGCCAGTCGGCCCTGGCGACGCAGGTCAAGCGCGAGATCGAGTGGCTCCAGCGGGGGGCGCAGGCGCGGTCTACCAAGGCGCAGGGGCGTATCAACCAGGCCGGGCAGATGATCGAGGAGCTGGCCGAGCTGAAGTTCCGCAACGGTCAGACCCGCACGGCGGGCATTGACTTCAGCGCCTCGGGCCGGCAGACGCGCGAGCTTCTGGTGGGCAAGGACCTGGCGAAGAGCCTGGGCGGCAAGACCCTGTTCCAGCGCCTCAGCCTGACACTCGCCCCCGGCACGCGGCTGGGCCTGCTGGGGCCGAACGGCAGCGGCAAGACGACGCTGATTAAACTGCTGACCGGGGAACTCAGCCCCGATGCGGGCACGGTCAAGCGGGCGGACGGCCTGCGCGTGGTCCTTTTTGACCAAAACCGGGCACAACTGGACAAGAGCCAGACCCTGCGCGACGCCCTCAGCCCGAACAGCGACACCGTCATCTACCGGGGGAACCCAATGCACGTTTCCGGCTGGGCCAAGCGGTTCCTGTTCAAGACGGAGCAGTTGCCGACGCCGATCCGCTACCTGTCCGGCGGCGAGCAGGCCCGAATCTTAATCGCCCAATTGATGCTCCAGCCCGCCGACGTGCTCATCCTCGACGAGCCGACCAACGACCTGGACATCCCGACCCTGGAAGTGCTCGAAGACAGCCTGCTCTCGTTCCCCGGCGCGCTCGTCCTCGTCACCCATGACCGCTACCTGCTCGAAAGCGTCTCGACCGACTTGCTCGCGCTGGACGGAAACGGCGGCGCACGCCACTTCGCCAGCCTGGACCAGTGGCAGGCCGCCCAGATGCCCCCGCCGACCACCGCTCCCCTCGCCGCGTCCCGGCCCAAGTCGCCCGCCCCGGCCCCGAACCGTCTGTCCACGGCGGAGCGGCGCGAGCTAGGCCAGATCGAGGCGAAGATCGAGGCCGCCGAGGAAGAAGTCGCCGTCCTGGAGCGCCAGCTAGAAGACCCCGCCGTCGCCTCCGACGCCGCCCGTCTGCACGAGGTCTGGGACGCGCTCCCGGTGGCGCGGGAAAAAGCCGCCGCCCTCTACGCCCGCTGGGAAGAGTTGGAAGCCAAGCGCGGCTGACTTCTCCGTTTAGTGAACGGCGCCCTCGACGCGATAAGGAGAGGATGGACGATCTAACGCTGGCTGAGTTGTGTCGCCGGTATGCTTTGGGGGAGCCGGTGGCTCTCCCGGAACCCGTACCTGGTGGGTTGCTGCATCACGTGTACCGTCTCAGAACGACCCAGAGCGGGTTCGCCGTCAAGGTGCTTAACCCGACGGTCATGCAATACCCCAACGTCCGGGATAATTTTCGGCTGAGTGAGCGAATCGCGGCGGCCGTGGCCGCTCACGCCCTTCCCGCCGTCGCCGCTCTGGAAGCGGAAGGTGACGTAATCCACGACATTGGCTCCATAAGCGTCATGGTGTTTCCCTGGGTGGACGCACGCGCGCTTTCTTCCGCCTCCGCTGGTCCGAACCGGGCGCGGCTGATCGGCAGCCTCTTGGGGCGCGTTCATATGCTGCCCCTTCATTTTGCGGAGTTGGCCCCGCCTGATCTGTCAAGCGGCTCGGAGAGCGAGGATGACGAGTGGGCGCTTCTGGTGGATGACGCCGAACGGAAGCAGATCGCGTGGGCGGGAGAAGTTCGTCCGTTACTTCCCCAGATTTCGGCCTGGGGCCGCTCGTCGGAAGAGGCACGGCAGGCGCTGCGCGGCAGATGCGTCATCAGCCACAATGACTTGGACCAGAAGAACGTCCTCTGGTCGGATGAACACACACCCTGGCTCATAGATTGGGAGTGTGCTGGGTATGTTCAGCCCGCCATGGAAGCGGTCGGCGCGGCTCTGGACTGGGGCGGTCAGGCCGCAGGGTTTCTGGACGCTGCCACGTTCCACGCCTTCCTGGAAGGCTACCGCCGCGAAATGCCGCTGACGGCGCAAGAGGTCCGTTGCGGCCTGCAAGCCTACTGTGGGAACTGGTGCGGCTGGCTGAAGTTCAGCATGCAGCGTTCTCTCGGACTGAGGACGAGCGATTCCGAGGAACAGGCGCTTGGCACCCGCGAGACCGTCAGCACACTGGCGATGCTCCGTTCTGCGGCTGTCAATATCCCCGCGTTGGAGCGGGGGTTATAGCTGCGAGACCGTCACGAGGCGGTAGCCGCGCTGGCGGAGGCCCCGGATGACGGCGGGCAGCGCCTCCGCCGTGTGCCAGCCGCGCCCGTTCATGTGCATGATGACGACCGAGCCGGGGCGGGCGCGCGTCAGCACGGTGCGGACAATGGCGGGCGCTTGGATGTTCTTGTCAGGGTCGCCCGTCACCACCTCCCAGGTCAGCGTTTTCAGCCCCAGTCGCGCGGCCTCGCGGACGAGCGCGGGGTCGTATTCGCCGTAAGGCGGGCGGAAGAGGACGCCCTGCTTGCCCGTCAGCCGGTATTGGACATCCTGCGTCTCCTGTAGCTCCTGATGCCTCTGGGCCGCCGTGATTTTGGTCATGTGCGGGTGCAGGTACGAGTGGTTACCCAGCTCAAAGAGCGGGTCGGCGGCCAGGGAACGGGTCGCGTCCGGGTGCGTCTCCATCCAGCGACCGCCGAGAACCAGCGTGGCGGGCGTGTGCGTCGCCCGCAGGATGCCGATGATCTTGGCGTCGTAGCCGGACGGCTTGCGCGTCTGGCAGGCGTCGAACGTCAGCGCGACCGCCTTCACAGCCCGGCTTCCGTGCGTGATGACCTGGGGCGTGACGGGCGGCAGCGGCGGCGCATGACCCGCCGCCGCGGGCCGTAGGCAAAGAAGCAGACCCAGTGCGGGCAGCCAAAACCAATTATTCATGCCAATCCTCCCGGTGCAGCAGCAGATGGATCAGGTCGTGCGACTCGCCTTTCCAGAAGCCCCGCCCCCGCCGCAGTTCCACTTCGCAGAACCCAAGCCGCTGGAGCAGCCGCAGGGAGGGCGCGTTGTCCGGCACGACGTTCGCCTCGACCCGCCGGAGCTGCATCCGGGCGAAGCCGAAACTCAACACCGCCGCCAGCGCTTCCCGCATCAGCCCCTGCCCCTGCCAGGCGGGCGCCAGCTCGTAGCCGACTTCCGCCTGCCCGGTCTCCTCGTCCCAACGAGACAGCCCGCAGGAGCCGATCACCCCGTCGTCCTCGCGCCGCGCCAGCGCCCAGCGAATGCGCTCTTCACGCGCAAACGCCGCCGCGCGGCCCGTGATGAGGCCCGCCGCCCCGTCCAGAGTAGTCAGCGGCGACAGGTCGTAGTAGCGGCAGACGGCTTCGGAGGAGAGCACGGCCAGAGTCGCCTCGGCATCCTCAGGGCGTGACTCGCGCAGGTGCAGGCGGGCCGTTTCCAGGATGGGAAACCGCTCGAAAACCGTGTCGCGCAGGTCGCTCATCGTGCCCTATCCTAATGCGTAACGGGCCAGCAGGGCGTCAATCAGCACGACCGTCCACTGGTCGCGTTCCTCTGTGTCCGCAAACTCGAACTGAAGACCCGCCGCTCCCATCTTGGCGTCCCGCCACACCAAGTCGGCCAGCCCCAGGACGGCGGGGCCGGAAGCGCCGCGCAGCCGGATCGGGGCGGGGCCTTCCAGCCAGGAGGGGACGGCAGTCAGGCGCGCGCCGCCGATCCCCAGATCGCTGCACGTCACCGCGCGCCAGGTCAGGCCGTCATGCAGCTCGACCGTCACGCGCTTCGGGGCCGTCCAGCGCCGCGCCTCGCGCCGCCCGCCGCCCGGATGGGCTTCTAAAGCGACGGCCGGCTCGGCGATGCGGAGCCGTTCCAGCAGTGCGAGGGCCTCGTCCTGGCGCCGCAGGGCCTCTTCCACGTCTAATTCTTCTGCCTCTATTTTTTCTGCTGCCATGTGTCTTCCCTTGTGTCTCCTGCGGATAGGCTATACGCCGCGCCCCGTTCGTTTCCCTGCTATTCAGGCGCCGGGCGGCATCGGGTACACTGATTGTCGGGAGAACACCGTAAATGTCACAGGTCTGCTGCCTGGGAATCTTAGTGGCCGATGTCGTCGGCAAGCCGATCGAGGCGTTCCCGCCGAAGGGGACGCTGGCCGCCGTGGAGCGGATGGAGCTGCATGTCGGCGGCTGCGCCGCAAACACAAGCCTCGCGCTCGCCAAGCTGGGCGTCGAAACGGCCATTCTGGGCAAGATCGGCGAGGACGGCTTTGGGCAGTTCCTCGCCGCGACGCTGGAGCGCCACGGCGTCGGCACGCGCGGGCTGGTGCGCGACGCGGTGGAAGCGACTTCGGCGACGATGGTGGCCGTGGACAGGGCGGGGGAGCGGACGTTCCTGCATTATGCAGGCGCCAACGCCGTTTTTGCGGCCCCCGACGTGTTCTGGCCGGAAATCGAAGCCGCGCCCATCCTTCACGTCGCCGGGCCGTTTCTGATGCCCCGGTACATGGGCGCGGACAACGCCGCCGTCTTGAAGCAGGCCAAAGCTATCGGCAAAACGACGACGCTGGACACGGTCTGGGATGCGACGGGCCGCTGGATGCGCGTTCTTGCGCCTTGCCTGCCGCATCTGGACTACCTCCTGCCGTCGTGGGAAGAAGCGCGCCTGCTGACCGGGCGTGAGACGCCCGAAGACATTGCCCAGGTCTTTCTCGACGGCGGCGTCGGCACGGTCGGGCTGAAGCTTGGCGCGGCAGGCGCCTATCTTCGCACCGCCGGGGGGGACTCGCTGCGCGTCCCGGCCTTCCCGGTGGAAGCCGTGGACGCGCTGGGCGCGGGCGACTGCTGGGCGGCGGGTTTTCTGTGCGGCCTGGGGCGCGGCTGGGACCTGGAGCGGACGGCCCGGTTTGCCAACGCCGCCGGGGCCTGCGCCGTGCAGGCGCTGGGGGCGACCACCGGCATCCGCTCGTTTGAAGCCACTGAGGCGCTGGCCTTCGGCACGTCCTGAAAATTCCACTGCCGATTTACCCCGAACGTCTTGCATTTTACGGCCTCTCTGAGTATAATAGGCTTGTCTTTCGCGGGAAGACAGACAACGCCTCCATAGCTCAGTTGGTTAGAGCACCCGCCTCTTAAGTGGGTTGTCGTAAGTTCGACCCTTACTGGGGGCACCATTATCAGAGAAGAAAGCCCTTTACCTTTTTAGGTAAAGGGCTTTTTCCAAATCAACTTATACTGCGTTCACAAGGATTGCCGTTACTTCACTTCTGGTTCAGGTGAGTCAGGTTCCTGTTGATCATGTGCCTGTTGTCGTTAGGGATGATATTGTCACCTTCACGGCTTATTTGCGGAAATTAGCGCCATGCGCCCCAAACCGTCCGCCCCGCCAATCCCCCTCAACCCTAGGCGTCGCCTGCGGCGCGTCTTTTGGAGTCTGCTGGCGGCCTTGGGGCTGGGCGGGGTCTTGATCTTCCTGAACGTCCACAGCTACGGACGGCTGATCTGCCCCGGAGTCGCCGCTGCGCCGTCACGCCCCGTTGCTATCGTCTTCGGCGCGGTCAGCATCGTTGTGACCGACCGCGTGGCGACCGGCGTGGAGCTGTACCGTGCCGGCAAGGTGCGTAAGCTGCTGCTGACCGGCGACAACAGCCGGGACGGTTACAACGAGCCGGCGGCCATGCGGCAGGAGGCGCTCGCGATGGGCGTCCCCGCCCAGGATATTGTTTGTGACTACGCCGGCTTCCGCACCTACGACAGCCTGTACCGCGCCCGCGACATCTTCGGCGTCCGCTCGGCCATCTTAGTCACGCAGGGCTACCACCTGCCCCGCGCCCTCTTCTTAGGCCGCCGCATGGGCTTGGATGTGGTCGGCGTGGACGCCGCCAAGCGCGCGTATGGGGGGCAGCTCGGCTTCGATCTGCGGGAGATCGCGGCGACCGAAGCGGCCTGGGTCCAGGCCACGGTCACACACCCCCGCCCCAGGTTTCTGGGCAAGCCGGAGCCTTTGTTCGTCCGGGGGGAGGCCGCTCACGGTGCAAACGGACCTACATGACCCCGCCGTCCGGCGGCGTCTTTACATCACGCTGGCGCGAAAGCGCGTCCGGCCCGGAAGCGGAAGCGGCCCTGACGTGCTGTGGGCAAGGACCTGGAGGCGACCTGTGTTCGATCTGAGAAGCCTGGTGTCCGTCCCGTTCCTCGTTGTCGGCGGGGTCGCAACGCGCCTGTACGCGCCGGAACGGATGACGGACGATCTGGACGTTCTGGTGGCGGCAGCCTCTGCGGAAGCATTTTATCGGGAACTGGCGCGCGGCGGGGCGACAAAGGGTGGGCTTCTGGCCATTGGAGGCAGCCACTGGCGGCTTCCTGACGGTACGCCGCTGGATGTCCTGGAAGAAGACGCGGCCTGGGTCGCGGAAGCAATGGCCGCCCCGGCGGCGGGGCCGGACGGTTTGCCCGTGATCGCGTTGCCTTACCTTGTCCTGCTGAAGATGCGCTCTAGTCGGGGCATAGACATCGGCGACTTGACCCGAATGCTCGGCGCGGCGGATGAGGCCGATCTGGAAAGAACGCGCCGGGTCGTCCGCACCTACATGAGCGATGGGGAGGAAGACCTGGAAAGCCTGATCCAGCTTGGCCGACTGGAATACGACCAGACGCGCGCCAGTCGAGGTGAGAGCCTTGGCTAAAGTTCGCGCCGATATTCCAGCGCCTGAATGAGCGTCGCTTGGTCCGCATAATCTAAATCGCCGCCGACCGGCATCCCGTGGGCGATGCGGGTGACTTTCGCCCCGAGCGGCTTCAGGCGGCTGGCGACGTACATGGAGGTCGTGTCGCCCTCCACGGTCGGGTTAGTCGCCAGAATGACTTCCTCGATGCGCGGATCGCTCTCTGACACGCGCTGTTCCAGGTCCTTCAAGCGCAGCTTGTCCGGGCCGACGCCTTCCAGGGGGTTAATCACGCCTTGCAGGACGTGGTAGACGCCTTTGAACTCGCCGGTCTTCTCCATGGCGATCAGGTCGCGCGGCTCCGCGACGACGCAGATGCGGGCGTGGTCCCGGCGCGCGTCGGCGCAGATATCACAGACCTCACCCTCGGAGTAGTTGAAACAGATGCGGCAGAACTTGATGCTGCCTTTGAGGGCGACCAGGGCGTCGGCCAGGGCGCGCGTCTCCTCTTCAGGCAGGCGCATCACATGAAACGCCAGGCGCTGGGCGGTTTTGGGGCCGATGCCGGGCAGCTTCTCGAATTCGCTGATCATGCGGGCCAGCGGCTTGGGGTAATAAACGGCCATAAGTGTCGCCTAAAGTGTCGCCTAGAACAGCCCGCCGGGCATGCCGCCGCCCATGCCCGCCGGCATGACGCTCTTCAGCCGCTCTTCGCGCAGGGCGTTGGCCTTATCCACCGCCTCGCGGACGGCCAGTGTCACCAGGTCTTCCAGCGCCTCGACATCGTTGGGGTCCACGACCTCTTTGGCGATCTTGATCGTCACGATCTCCGCCTTGCCCGTCGCCGTCACCTGGACCAGCCCGCCGCCGGACCGACCCTCGACGCGCATCCCATCCAGTTCGGCCTCGACCTTCTGGGCGTCCTCCATCGCCTTCTGCGCCTGCTTCATCAGATCGCCCAGGCCACCGGGCATCTTGCCAAAAGGGTTATTCGCCATTTGTCTGTTATCCTTTCAGGTCGTCGTCTAAGAGCTGTCCGCCGAATACGGCGATGACTTTTTCCACGAAGGGGCCGGGCACGTCCCCTGCTGCCGGTGGCGCCTGCGGCGCAAGGCTCTGGGCCACCTTTGTCTGCATCGAGCGCGTCGGCAGGGCCTGTCCCTCCATGATGCACTTGACCCGGTAGGACCCCTGGGGCACGTCCAGCGTCTTGCAGATGTTCTCCTCGATGAACTGCCGGAGCGCGTCCTTGCCGTTCACCCGATCAAAGTGGAACTGCTGCGCGAACTCCAGCGCGACCACTTTGCCGCTGATGTCCACCGGTTTCGCCTCGCTGACGTCTTTGGACGCCGCCTTGCTCTTTGTCCCCGTCAGGTTGACCACTTCCTGCCAAGACTTTTGCAGGCGGCGCAGCTCGGGCGGCACATCGGGCGCGGACATGGGTGGGATGGGTGCCGGGGCTTCGGCGGTGACCTGTTGAACGCGCATCAGGTCATCAGCCTGCTCGTGCTGTTCCGGGGAGATGATGACCATGCTTGGCATCTCTTCTTCCTCGTCCAGCGGCAGCGAATCTAAATCATCATCACCGGGCAGGAGTGCATTAGCGCTTAGGTCTTCGTCCTCGTCCGTCAGCTCGTCTTCCGCCAGCGGCGGCGGCATGTCGTAAGGAATGGCCGGGGTGGGTTCCTCCGCCCCCAATTCTGGGGGGGCCGGAGAGGAGAATGCAACCGCAGGCGCCTTGGTGGACTTGTCTTCTCCGGCTCCCCCAGAATTGGGGGCGGGGGGGGCTGCCTTGGCCCCGTTGCCGTTGCTGGACGGCGGCGCGGCGACGGCCTGCGATGGCGGGGCGGCCTCCGACGGCAGCCGCATCAGGCGCAGCAGGGCCATTTCCAGCAGCAGCCGGTGCTGGTTGCTGCGCTTGGTCTCCTGCTCCGCCGCCGTCAGCGTTTCCAGCGCTTGGAGCAGCGTGGCGGGCGCGAACCGGGCCGCCTGGGCGCGCATCGCCGCGCTGTCGTCCATCTCGCCCGGTGCGGCGGGCCGCGCGCCGACGCCGACGAACAGCATGTCCCGGAACCGCTCGGCCAGACTCTTCAAGAACTGCCGGACATCCTTGCCGCTCTCCAAAATGGACCCGGCCAGGGCGAATGCGCCCGCCGCATCGGAGTCCGCGATCAGGTCTACCACTTGGGAAAGTAGGTCATCGTCTATGGTGCCTAGAACGACGGTGACATCTTCTTTGGTGACATGCTCGCGCTGGTATGCCAGGACCTGTTCCAGCAGGGAAAGCGAGTCGCGGTACGAGCCGTCGGCGGCGCGGGCGACGAGGGTAACGGCGGCGGAGTCGGCTTGGACGCCTTCGGTCTTCAGCACATCGGCCACGCGCGCCGAAATCTGGGCCACCGAGCCGCGCTTGAACTCGTAGACCTGGCAGCGGGACGCGATGGTGATCGGCAGCTTGTCCAGTTCGGTCGTGGCGAGGACGAAGACCACACGGTCCGGCGGCTCTTCCAAAGTCTTCAGGAACGCATCCATGGCGTCCCGCGAGAGCTGGTGGGCCTCGTCAATGATGTAGACCTTGTAGCGTCCTTCCATCGGCGGGAACTTGATGGAGGCGACCAGGTCGCGCACGTCGTCCACCTTGCCGTGCGAGGCGGCGTCCATCTCCAGCACGTCCACGAACGACGACGACGCGATGCTTTTGCATGGCCCGCAGACGCCGCAGGGTTCGGGGTTGGGCGCGTCCAGCGTACCATCCGGTCCGATGCAGTTCAAGGCTTTGGCGAGGATACGCGCGCAGGTCGTCTTGGCCGTCCCGCGTGTGCCGGTGAACAGATACCCGCTGGCGATCCGCCCCTCGATGATGGCGTTCCGCAGCGTCGTCGTGACGTGCTCCTGCCCGACGACATCCTCGAACGTCTGCGGCCGGTATTTGCGGTAAAGGGAGATGTAGGCCATACCCCGTTAGTATACCCCAAGCCGGGCCGGAAAGATTTTTTCGGCCCGCCCGCCAATTCCGTCCGCTTTTACGTCCGGGCGTAGATAATAGGATGAAACGAGGATCACGCATGGAAGACCGGCAGTTGTTACAGCGGTTCGTGGAACAGAACTCGCAGGACGCCTTCGCGGCCCTGACGGCGCGCTACCTCAATCTTGTCTACTCGGTCTGCCGCCGCGAACTGGCCGACGCCGAAACGGCGGAAGATGTGACCCAGGCCGTCTTCCTGATCCTCGCCCGCAAAGCGCCCACGCTCCGCCGGGGCGTCGTCCTCTCCGGCTGGCTGTTCCAGACCGCCCGGTTTGCGGCAAAGAACGCGCGTATCCAGGCCCAGCGGCGGGCGGATTATGAGCAAAAGGCGGCGGAAGCGATGCAGCAGCAATCAGAAAGGGAAGACGCCGCCTGGGCCGAGATCGAGCCATTGCTGAACCGTTCTCTGGCGGCCCTGCGCGAAGGGGAGCGCGAGTGCGTCCTGCTGCGCTTCTTCCAGGGCATGAGCTTCGCTGAGGCGGGCGCCGCCCTGGGCCTCTCGGAAGAGGCGGCCCGCAAGCGCGTGACGCGGGCATTGGAAAAGATGCGCCGGTTCTTCGGCAAGGAGGGCGTCATCGTTCCAGGCGCGGCCCTGGCCGCTCTGCTGTCCACCCACACCGCCAAAGCAGCCCCCGCGACCTGCCAGGCGAACACCGCCGCAATCACTACGGGTGTCCTTGCGGGACACCTCCCCCTGAGCCTGACCGGCTCACATGTGTATCAACTCTCGGAAGGAGTAACGAAGGCCATGAAGATCATCCAACTCAAAGCCGCAGTCGGCATCACCGTCGCGGTGCTGCTGGGAGTGTCTACCACCTACGCGGTCGGGCGGAGTCTTGCTCCCAAAGCCGGGCGTGCCCCCCAAGCGCAGGCACAAGCTATCCCTGCTCACTGGGGCGGCAGGGACATCCGCAGGCCGATGAGAACGCTCGACCAGATGCAGAACTACCTCGCAGTGCATGTCTACAAGGTGGATCAGGAGATTAACGATCAATTCAACCGTGGTGAGCTTACTGAAGAGCAACGGCAGAGACGGATCCAGATGGCTTCTCGAATGTTTACCTCGGCACGGGACAGAACCGTCGCTTCCAACTACACGATCCCCTTTGACGAGGAGGCGGTGAACCGCGACTTGCAGCAGGTGGTCCAGCACGGCGTCGCTCCCGCCCATTAAGGCGTCAACCAATGATGAGGCGGGGAGAATATCACTCTCCCCGCCTTACTACTCTACTACTCTGAATAGGCACCTGTTTGAATGGGCGTCTGCCCTTGAAGCCAATGGCCGGTGTGTTACGTCACGCCGCCTGCCCTGCCGCAGCGGGGCGCTGTTCGGAACGGATGCGCTCGGCTTCCTCTCCCTCAATGATCTCCTGGATCGTGTAAAGCTGCTCAAAGCCCGCGCGCATTCCCTGCTCCTCCGGGTGCGCCTTCATCCACTCGCGCAGGACTTGCTTGGCGGCTTCGATCTCAGGCAAAGTCCGCGCACTTAGCACGAGCTTTGTCACTCGTTCTCTAGCCGCATCGATATCAAGTGTAACTATCTGCACCTTCTGTCTCCCTTGCCTAATAATCCTTCAGTAGCGAGTTTGCGACCGAGAACAGCCGGAAAAAGTCCACTCGCTTCTGTCCTGGCAGTTGGTTCCCCAAACCGAAAACGAAGGTTGGCCTCTGCCCAATAGGCATCTTCAGAAGATCGTGGAAAAACTGCGCCTCGATGTAATTCAGCGCCTGACTGAGAGAAGTCAGCGCCTCGATGTATTTGTTGTACTGATGCTGCGTCTCCCCAGGCACGAACGTATTGGGATCAACACTGATGCTTAGGCGAGTTAAGATAACTGGACGAAGCATGCGCTGCAACTTCTCAACAACGCCCTCTTCCCAGCCCGGCGAAGTTCGGAAATCTACCCCATTGTAGTCTGCCGAGACGCTATGAAGCGCCTCATGAATCAGTGTGGCCCAACGAGCGTCTTGAGTCGCAAGAGCGGCATCAATCTGGATGTCACATATCTGTCTCTTGCGGCCTTTGAAGTCTGCTTCCGGCACGAGTTCCACACGCCCGCTCCACCGAGACGGCAGGCCGGTGAGTTCCGTCAGAACCGCGAGAATGTCTACCAGTTCTTGTCGCGTCCTTGCTTCCACGTCATCCATTACAGGGCATTGTACCATAAAAACAAGCAGGGGACTGTTGACTGCAGGCAGCAGGCAGGACGAGCGCATATCAAACCCGCCCATGCTCCAAAGGGCGCGGACCAGGATCAATAGGCAATCTCTCTGTATTTTCAAGCCTGCAACTTGCTATTTGCGGCGGGGCTTGTGTATAATAGGCCATTGAATGTTTGGAGGAACTGACCGTGCCCTATGTGATCGCCGAACCCTGCATCGGGGTCAAAGATAAGTCGTGCGTCGCCGTCTGCCCCGTGGACTGCATCCACGAAGTCGAAGACCAGCTTTACATTGATCCCAACGAGTGCATTGACTGCGGCCTGTGTGAGCCGGAATGCCCGGTGGACGCCATTTTCATGGAAGATGAAGTCCCCGACCAGTGGAAGAACTTCATCCAGATCAACGCCGACTACGCGAAGAAGTAGTCACTTTCCTTCCTGGTGCCATATTAATCTGAGGCGCGCGGATGGGCCGTGTGGCCTGCCCGCGCGCCTTTTGCCCTGACTGCCCTTTAGGAGACGCCGATGTCGAACCTCGAACTGGGATTTATCCGGCTGGCCGACGGCCTGCGCCTGCGCTACCGCAGCATGGTGGCGGACGGGCCGACCGTCCTGCTGCTGCACGGCTGGCCGCAGTCCGGCCATGCCTGGCGGCGCGTCGTGCCCTCGCTGGCCGCCTCGGACTACTTCCCCCTCATCCCCGACCTGCGCGGCTGCGGCGACTCGGACAAGCCGATCGGCGGCTATGACGTTCAGACGCGCATGGAGGACATGCGTGCGCTGGTCGCCGCCCTGGGGGTGGGGGACGACCCGATCTTCCTCGTCGGGCACGGGGCGGAGGGGGCCGAAGTCGCCAACGCCTATGCGGTCACGCACCCGGAAGAAGTCGCCGGCCTGGCCGTCCTCAGCGCCGTGCCCGGCGGGACGGCCCGCGCGGGCGATGCGCCAGGGAACTGGCATGGGGACTTCCACCACACGCCCGACCTGCCGGAACTCCTGATTGCCGGGCATGTGGACGCCTACCTGCACCACTTCTTCCGCGCCTGGTCGCATGACCCCGACATGCTGCACGAGACCGACCTAGCCGTCTACGTCCGCGCCCTGTCCGCGCCCGGCGCGCTCCGCGCCAGCCTTGCCCCCTTCCGCGTCCCGTCCCCCTCGCCCCCGCTGGGCGTCAACGGCCAGATCCCGCTGCTTCTGCTCATGGGCGAAAGCGATCCCCGTCTGGACACCGGTGCCCTGGAAGCCGTCCTGGCCCAGCATGGGGGCCACGCCGCGATGCAGACCATCCCGCGCGGCGGCTATTGGCTGCCCGAGGAGCGCCCCGACCCGGTTGCTGCCGCCCTGCTGACGTTCTTCGCCAGCGTTCAAGAAGGCTGGGAAGGCAAACTCCTCAGCCCGTAAGAAGAATTTGAACTGCTTTTTCTGAGATTTTTTCTCCGTAAACGCAGTTCTATTGCCTGAACTGGTATTATAAGCTCATGCTTGTCCGGTTCTCCGTGGAAAACTTCCTCTCGTTTGACGAGGAACAAGTCTTCAGCATGGTCGCAACCGGCGGCGACCAGCACCCCACCCATCTTGTGTCGGATGTGCCGCGTAAAGGCGAGTCCTTGCTCCGGGCCGCCGCCCTCTACGGCGCCAATGGGGCGGGCAAGTCCAATCTGGTTCAGGCGATCCGGTTCGCCAAAAACCTCATTGTGGAAGGAACGCGCGGCACCCAAACGATTCCCGTGCGTCCGTTCAAGTTGGGCAAAGAGGCCGGTCGTACCAGTAAGTTTGAATTCGTCATCAAGACCGGAGGCGTCCTGTATAACTACGGCTTTCGACTGGACGCAAACCGTATTCACGAAGAGTGGCTTTACGCGACCCCAAACAAGCAGGAGGTCAAGTATTTCGAGCGCACGACCTCCCAAGATGGTAAAGTAGAAGTTGAAGTCGGCCCGGCCTTGTCAGGCCGGAGCAGCAAGCAAAGGCAGTTTTTGGAGTTCGTAGCCCAATCGACCCGTCGAAATCAACTCTTTTTCACGCAGGCTATCGAGAACAACGTCGCCGAACTAATGCCGGTTTCTGAGTGGTTTCAGGAGGTTTGCCTTATTCTCTCCGCCGAAGCGCGGTCTCTGGATGTCGAAGGCAGAGCGCACACAGACAAATCATTCGTTGATTTCCTGAGCCAATTTCTCTGCACCGCAGATACGGGGATCGAAAGCGTCACAACAGGAGAAACACCCTTTGATTTCGAGCGCTACGCGCCGGACATGCCGGAAGAACAGCGTGAGAATCTAAGAGCAGTTGTGGCGCAGTTGCCAAACGATTTTATGACCGCGATTCGTAGTGAAGATGGGGAACGATACGCGCTGAGGCGAGGCGACCAGGGGCAGCCGATGTTGGTGCGGTTTGATATGCAGCACCGGGGCAAAGATGGTCAGCAAGTGCCCTTTCGCTTTCACGAGGAGTCGGAAGGAACGCAACGCCTGATACACCTTCTCCCAGCCTTGTTCTCGCTCCACGCGGCTGACATGGGTGTGGTGATAGTTGATGAACTTGACCGCCGACTACATCCTATGGTATCCCGCCTCGTCGTTCAGGCGGCTTTGGCTGGGGGTAAGATGAGCCAGCTAATCTTTACCACTCACGACGCCAATCTGCTCGATCTAGCCCTGCTGCGGCGGGATGAAATCTGGTTTGCTGAGAAAGACAAAGCGGGCGCGTCTCATCTCTACTCGCTCGCGGAATTGCAAGACACGCGCCGATCTCAAGATTGAGAAAGGGTATCTCAATGGGCGGTTCGGCGCAATCCCATTCATTGGTGACATTCATCGTCTTCAAGAGACAGCCGAGAAAGAGCAAGGCGTCGGCGAGCCGGAACCCACAGGCGCGGCGGCATGAGAGTCCGTCGGACTGGCCTGGTGCCCCGCCCGCAGTTCGTCCGGGACGCGCGCATTTTTGTCATTGCGGTGGAAGGCGAAAAGACGGAGGCGCTGGCCGAATTGCCCGGAACGCATGTTTTCAAAGTCGTGGAGCGGCTTCTGCGACTTCTTACGTCCTGACCCAATCCTAGACCTGGAACTCTCATGTACCTGGACATCGCCGAGAAACTACGGGAGTGCGCGCGGGTCGTTCCTGCCTTCACCCGTGACGCGCTGGCCGCCTTCTTCGGGGTCGGCATCGGGTCGTTCTCGCAGGATGGCCCGGCCCTCACCTACCACCAGTCCGGCAGCCATGCGCCGGCCTCCTATGTCCTCAAAGGCACCGTCTTTTTCACCGACACGCGCCAGATCGTGCGGGGCTACCCGCGCATCCTGCCCGCCTCGGATTATACCACCGACCGCTTTGCGGCCACCCAGGAGCGCAGCTTGTTCCGCGCCCTGCGCGATGGCGAGGTGATCGTCGAGAAGAAAGAAGACGGCGTCAACATCCGCCTGTACCGGCACGGCGACAAGAAGGACTCCCCCTACCTGTTCGCCACGCGCGACGTCTTTGACGGCAGCAACCCGTTGGTCTCGGCGGGCATCGAGAACGTGCGCGGCCTGGGGATTGACTACGGAGGCCAGGCGCGCAAACTGATTGATAAGCTCTACCCGCAGGCGTACAAGTTGGCGGACCTGGGCTACGTCCCCTGCTTCGAGATGACGCTGCCGGAGATCGAGACCGTCATCCTCGCCGACCGGCCCGACATGGTCTTGATTGATGTCATTGACCCCGACTTTCAGTTCGTGGACCGGCTGGAAAAGGAGCGCATCGCCGAGGACTACCGGCTGAAGCTGGTGGAATTGCAGGGGCGGCTGGTCGGCGGCGGCGAGGCGGGCGACGTCTACAAGCGGCTCCGTTCCCTGGAACATCTGGCGACGCGGGACGGCATCGAGGGCTATGTCGTCAAGGGCCGCTTCGAGTCCTCCGACCAGATCTTCCTCAAGGTCAAGCCTGCAAGTGTCCGCGACGCCCACCGCATCTTCAGCCCCGCCGACCTCAAAGCCGTCTGGGACGCCCTGCGCGAAGACTTCACCCCCGCTGACCTGGCCGACCGCGAGTTTGCCGAGGAGGCCATGCTGGATTATTTAGGCTCCCACGGCCGCAACGCCCGCTGGCAGGTGCAGGACTTTCTGGCGGAGCAACAAGAGGAAAAGGTGGAATAGGCGCCGAGTGGGAGGGACGCGATGGATAATCAGCAGTGGCGCGAGTGGAACCTGGAAGGTCTTGAAGTCACTCAACTCCGCTTTGACTTCCAGTTCCATGTCCATCTATGGTCTTCTGAGCGCAATCTGTGGATTACCTTTGGTTCGCCCATTGTCCTGCGTTCCAACACCGGCGAACCGCTGTTGCTGGACCCGGAGCAGACGCATACCCTATCCCCTTTGTGGTCACTGTTGTTCCGGCCTGTCGTGTCCTTCCGCGCCTCATTGGAAGGACATTGCCAACTCTGCTTTCGGAATGGCTCTGAGTTGTCTTGCGCCTGATGAGTGTTACGAGGCATGGGAAAGTCATGGGACAGGTGAATTGGCAAGCGCGTCGCTACTCTGCGGGCCAGGTGACGGCTCACCCTGGGCATAGTCATATCACACCACAGAAATAAGGGGAGCAGGCTCTAAAATCTGCTGCCCTTCGTTTGTCATCGGCTACTTCATCCGGCGCGTCGCGTCTAGTTCGTCGTCGGTGGCGCTGGGGTGGGGCTGCTTGAGGGGGATGCGGCCCGGGGTCGGCTCCCCGTCGGCATCGGGGTCGTCGGAAACCATGTGGCTGAAGGGTTCGGAGTCCTGGGCCATCTTGCCCCGCGCATCGTACTTGCCGGCGTCAGCGTCATCGTCGTAGTCGTCCAGCTCCTCGCCATCGGCGAGCGGCCTGGCCTGGAGCTTCAGGGCGCTGTCGGGGATGGTCTCGACCTGGAAGCCGCCCGCGCCGATGTCCTGGGGCAGATGCGTCCCGAACCCGCGCGCGATGCCGGCGACTGTGCCGGTGCCGTCTGTCGCGAAGACGCCTTCCTGATCCTCGGCGGAATACAGGTCGGCGGCGTCCATCCCGGCGTCGGGCGCGGGGTCGGCTTCCATCATTTCAGCCTCGAAGTCCGCCTCACCGCCGTCCGCGCCGCCTGTGCTCTTCTCCGGCGGGGTGAGGAACACGGCGTCGCCCGCGTGCTTCTCCACGATGTCTCCGAGGCTGCCGACCTGGTTCGTGTCTTCATCGAACAGCTCGTGGTGGATGCCGTCGTGCTTGTCCAAACGCTCTTGTGCCATAAGAAAAGGTCCTGCTTTCGCCCCAAAGTTTTGAAGATGGACTCTCTGTACCCAGCTGCCGTTTGTTGACAAACCCGGCGCTTTCGGCTAGAATGAAGCGGCTTCTTTTTGCGTATCAAAGATGGGGAGAAGATGGGGGAGGCGACGCGATGAAACTGGCCGTGATCACCGACGAGATTGATGCCGACTTGGGCCACGCCCTGGATGTCATGGCCGAGTACGGCGTGCGCGGGGCCGAGCTGCGGCAGATCTGGGACAAGAACATCGCCGAGGCGCCCCAGGACTACTGGCAGCGGGCCAAAGACCTCCTGGACGCGCGCGGCATGACGGTGGTTGGGATCGCCTCGCCTTTTTATAAGTGCGGCTTGCCCGGCGTCGAGCCGGAAGGGCTGGCGGGGCCGCTGCATTCCGCGTCGGCGCGGGGCCTGGGCGACCAGATCGCCCTGCTGGAGCGGTGCATCGAAGCGGCACGCTTCTTCGACACGACGCTCATTCGGACGTTCTCGTTCTGGAAGCAGGGGCCGCTGACACCCGCACAGGAGGAGATGATCGTGGACGCCTACGCCGAACCGGCCCAGATGGCCGAGCGCGCGGGGCTGACGCTGACTATCGAGAACGAGCACGCCTGCTGCCTGGCAACGGGGGCGCAGACGGCGCGCGTCCTGGAAGAGATCGCCTCATCCGCCGTCCGCGCGGTCTGGGACCCCGGCAACGCCTTCATGGCCGGTGAGCTGCCCTTCCCGACGGGCTACGAGGCCATCAAAGATTTCGTCGCCCATGTCCATGTCAAGGACGCCGCCGTTCCCCCCGGCGCCCTCGCCCCGGTCTGGACCGTCGTCGGCGAGGGCGAGATTGACTGGGCCGGGCAGTTCGCTGCGCTGAAGCGCGACGGCTACGCAGGCTGGCTCTCGCTGGAAACGCATTACAACGGCCACGCGACCAAAGAGGCGTCCTCGCGGGCCTGCCTGGAAGGCTTAATGAAGTTACTGACCCCCTAGCCCCCGACTCTGGGGCCGGGAGGCTCAAAGGAAAACCGATACCGATGTCATTGAATTCGTTCCGTAACGGCTTGGAAACCATCTCGAAGAACCCGCTCGGCAAGTGGGGACTGTTTGTGCTCGGCGCCCTGCTCGTGTTCGGCCTAGTCGGGTTCGGCCTGCTGAACTCGGGCGGGCTGGGCGGCAGCTCCGGGGCGGGCGCCGCCGCGCACTCCGGCGAGGACGTGATCGCGACCGTCAACGGCGACCCGATCACGCGCGAGGACTTCGACACCGAGCTGCACAGCTTCCAGAGCCAGTTGCAGCAGATGGGGCGCAACGTCGGCGTGGCCGAGACGCCCCTGCTCAACAACACCGTGCTGGAGCAGCTCATCGCCGCCAAGCTGCAATTGCAGCAGGCCAAGAACACGAACGTCTCGGTCACCGACGCCGAGATCGCCAAAAGGCGCTCGGAGATCGTGGACCAGTCCGGCCTGCGCCAGACGCTGAGTTTGCCCGCGACGGCCTCCCTCTCGGATGTGGACGCCGCTTTGACCAAAGCCGGCGACCGGACCGTGGAGCAGAAGCTGCCGGACGAGACCCTGCGCCAGATGATATTGCTGGGCGACCCGCAGAGCGGCCAGCCCGGCAAGGTGCAGGCGGCGTTCAACAACACCGTCGTCGTTTCCGACGCCGACGCGCGTCAGTTCTACACCAAGTACCACACGCGCCACATTCTCATTGACAACAAGAAGCGCTCGGACGTGCAGGCGAAAGCGCAGGCGCAGGAGATATTGGCGAAGGCCAAAGCGCCCGGCGCGGACTTCGCCGCGCTCGCCAATCAGTATTCCGATGACCCTGGCAACCAGGACCCCAAGACCCACAAAGGCGTAAAAGGCGGCGACGACGGCTTCATTGACGAGAACAAGCAGTACGTCCCCGAATTCAAAAAGGCCGCCTTTAGCCTGAAGCCGGGTGAGGTGACGCCCGATCTGGTGGTCTCGCCTCAATATGGTTACTTCCTCATCAAGCTGGACGCGGTCAAGACCGACCTGCCCGCCGACTTCGAGAAGAACAAGCCCAAGTTTCTGGCCCAGATCAAGGACGAGCGGGCGAAGGCCAAGTACCAGGAGGTGCTGGCGAGCCTCAAAGACAGCGCCAAGATTGATGTCAAGGACCCCGCCCTGGCCGGCGACCGCGCCTTCTCAGAGGCGGGACGGCAGAGCGGTTCGCAGCCCAAGTATCAGGAGGCTCTGGCCGACTACCAGAGGGCGCTGAAGGCCAACCCGCCCGCCACGGAAAAGGCGGCAATCAACGCCGCGCTGGCGCAGGTGTACCAGGCTTTGCACCAGACGCCGCAGGCGATGGCTGCTTACGAGGAAGCGCTGAAGTCCCGCGACGATGCCTCGCTGGAAATGACGCTGGGCAATCTGTATCTGCAAAACAAGCAAAACGACAAGGCCGTGGCCCATTTTCAGCAGGCGTCCAGCCTGGCCTGGAACGACCAGAGCACCCACCTCCAGCTCATGATGAGCTACCGGCAGGCGAACCGCCCCGACCTGGCCGCCAAAGAGACGGACTGGCTCAAGCAGTATGCCGTGGCCCATCCCGCCCCCGGCGGCCCGAACGGGATGCCGGGCATTCCCGGAATGCCGGGCGCCCCAGGCGGCGCTTCCGTCAACGGTGCGGGCGCTCCCGCCGGACGCCCTGCCGGCTCGATCCATGTGATGCCCACAGCGGCGCCTAAGCCGCCGACGCAGTAAGGAAGCCCCGGCCCTGAAGGGCCGGGCTACTCGAAGTGAAAGTGCCTCCGGCACTGAGGAACAGCAGCATTCGGAAGCATGTCTTCAGTCGCGGAGCGACTTCCACTGGGGGTAGCCCGGCCCTTCAGGGCCGGGGGCGTACCCCCGCCCTTCTTCGATAAGCTCATGCCCGGAACGCTCTACATCGTTGCCACGCCCATCGGCAACCTGGAAGACATCACCCTGCGCGCCCTGCGCCTCCTCCGCGAGTCCGACCTGGTGGCAGCGGAAGACACCCGGCACACCCGCGCGCTGCTGTCCCATTTCGAGATCGCCACGCCCCTGATCGCCTACCACCAGCATTCCGAGGCCGGGCGGGGCGAAAACCTGGTCCGCCGCCTCCTCGACGGCCAGACCGTCGCCCTCGTCACCGACGCCGGGACGCCGGGCGTTTCGGACCCCGGCGTCGAGCTTGTCCGGGCCGCGCTGGCCGCCCAGATCCCCGTCGTCCCCATCCCCGGCGCTTCCGCCGCGCTGTGCGCCCTCGTCGGCAGCGGCCTGGCCCCCGCCCGATTTGCCTTCGAGGGCTTCCTGCCGCGCACCAAAGGTCCCCGCCGCGCCAAGCTCGCCGTGCTCGCCCGCAGCGAAACGCGGACGCTGATCTTCTACGAGTCCCCGCAGCGCATCGCCGACACCCTGCGCGAGATGGCCGACGCCTTCGGCCCGGCCCGGCCCGCCGCCGTCGGGCGCGAGCTGACCAAGAAGTTCGAGGAGTTCGTGCGCGGCCCGCTGTCCGACGTGGCCGCCCACTTCGCCGCCCACGCCGCGCGCGGCGAGATCACCGTCGTCGTCCAGGGCCTGGCCGGCGACAGCGACGACGAGGAAGCCGCCGCCCTGCCCGAAGCGGAACCTGTGGACGTCCCCACCGCCCTGCGGTCCGCCCTGGACGCGGGCTTGAGCGAGCGCGACGCCGTCAAGTCGGTCAGCGCGGACCGCAAACTATCCCGGCGCGAGGTCTACGCCGCCATGCTTGCTTTGAAGATCGAGAAAATCGAGGCGTAACGGCCCCGCGTGTGCTATAATAGGGCGAATGGAGAGCGAAGAGCGTCAGCGCACGAGGCTGGAAACGGAAGCCCTCATTGTCGGCTACGCCATGAGCCGTCTGGATGCGGGCTACCTTCGCCTACGTCGCCTGAGCCGATGGCAGGAAGCGTTCGGCGAGGCCGCTGCCGCACTCGGAGAGCCGAAAGCCAGCTTCAAAAACCTCCGGGATGAGTTTGATCCGTTCCATGATAACCCGCGCCTGGGCTGGCATCAACGACCGCTTCGACCGAACCGCCAGCGCATTTTGGATGAACTGCATGGGGTGGGTGATGATGCGCTGATGGAACTCGTCGGGCGCATTCTCGGCAGGGACGAGGAAGCGGTCTTGGAGGCCGTTGACGCGCTGGCGGCGGTGACGCGGGTGCCGCACAATGTCGCCGAGCGTCTGCTGACGGGGCGACGGGCCGAAGACTTCTTCCTGCAACACTGCAAGCCTCTCGTCCAGGTCGAGCCGGCTGATGTCCTTGATCTGCGGCTGGCGGCGCAGGGCTTCGACTTCGGCGTCAAAGGCAGACCGGATTGGGCGATAGAGGTTAAGGGCATCAAGCAGCGGCGCGGCGACATTCAGTTCACAGACCGGGAGTGGATCGAGGCGAAGCGGCGGCGTGAGAATTACTGGCTGATCGTGGTCGCGAATCTGGCGGTGGAACCCATCCCCAAGATCGTGGCGGACCCCTACCGGCAGTTACGGGCGACTTCTTCCGTGCAAACGTCAGTCACCGTCGTATGGCGCTCCACGGTCTCCGTAGGCAACTGACGGTAGGGGGCCGCCTTCGCGTATCTCGTACTCGATAACCGTTGGGTCAAGAAGCCGTTCTTGCAGTTCCGGCAGGGTGAAGGTGTCATAACGGATGACGCAGGTGAGGCTGCCGGGCGTATCGTCCCGTGCGGCTTCCCATACGACGCCGTGCAAATCAAGTTCTCGTGCTGCATCCAGCGCGGAGAACTCCTCCCAGCGCAGGTTGAGGAGGCCGGCAGCGCCCAGCACCGTGCCGCCCTGAGCGACTTTGTCGAAGTCGTCTTTGCTCACAGCCTGGGTATCAAAAGTCACGGCGATGGTAGTCATTGTCTTCCCTTCCGTCAAGACTATAGCGCCTTCGGGGCGGCAAGTCAACAAGATCAATTTTGGCATCAATCTCAGCACAGCGATTTAGGAGAAACACACTCACATGGAGCGAAAGCTGCATCAGGAACCCAACTTCGATTTGGAAACGCTGCGGCGCAAGTGCGATGCCTGGAAAACGCACGGCGCGGCCAAAGTGGTCATCGAGTGGAGCACCGGCACCGGGCCGGTCGTGTTCTACTACCCCGCCGGCGAGCGATTGCAGGGCGTCAAGTGGACCGCCGCCGTCGAGACCTACAACTACAACGAGGTCTACGCCGATTTCGTCGAGCACAGGCTGATCCCGCAGCTTCGCGAGGTGATCCACGCGCGCGGCCTGGCCGAGACTGTCCTGTGTGTGGACTTGCAGCCGCTCCAGATCCAGCGCCAGCGCCGACGCCAGATCGAGCGCACACAGACGGCCGCGGCGGGGCATCACTAACCTGGTGTTCAGCATCACCAATGAGAAGGTGGCCGGATTTGTCCCGCGCTGGGCGATGTTCCGTGGGTTCTCGATCCTGTTCGACAACCCCGGCGACTGCCTGACGCCTTCCGGGTCGTGCCTGAATCTGGCCTGCGATGTGGAGGCAGACCCTGCATTGGGGTTCTACAAAAGCCTGCGGGACAGCCTGGCCCGTCTGAACCCGGACCTGCTGACGGCGGCCTACCTGTTCTGCCCGCTCCCGCCGCCCTCGTATCATGTGACGGTGTGGGACGGGGCGAACGACGGCAACGCGGCCCTCGTCGCGAGTGACCGGCGGCCTGCGCTGGAACACCTCCTCGCGAGCTTGCCCGACGCGCTGGCGTTGCCGCAGGAGATGACGGTGCCGGGCCTTGCCTCTCCCCTCGTTCGCCGTCCCGATTGGGACATTGAGTTCCGGTTCAGCCATCTCTCGATCCGGGGCGCGCTTGTCGCGCGGCTGTCTCCCACGGAAGCCTCTCAGGAAGCGTTCACAGCGTTCGTGGAAGAGCGCCGCCGCTTGAACGCCTCGTTTTACGAGGCGTTCGGCATCCGGGCCTCGGAGAACTACACGCCTCATGTTTCGCTGGGCTACTTCGCCAATCGTGAAGGGGCGCAACTGGCAACACCCTGCCTGCGCGAGTGGGACGCGCTCTTCGCCGAACGGATGCAAAGCTCAACGCTCTCCTTCGAGCGGGCCAGCCTGTATGGGTTCACCGACATGGCGACGTTCTTCAAAGCCGCCGCTCTCCCCCGTTTCTAGCCCTCCACCCGCCTCCACCACACTCCTCGTTTTCATCACCCTCAGATTGAAAAGTGGTGAATCGTCCCAAATGTAATTTGGGTCGCAACTTCCTTTGGAGCCACGCTCAGGGACGCGAACAACCCTATATTTGGTGTCTCTCCGCTCCCGTCCCCAACATCTAGGGTCTTAGCCCGCAAAAATAATCAAAAAATCTTCTTCCTGCCCTTGACAAAGAGCGGCGTGATGCCGTATAGTTGTACCCAAAGGGCGGCAAGTGGTGACTTGGTGGAGGAATGGTGGTTTTTCAAGGCGAGTTCGACCATAGTGTGGACGACAAAGGCCGTGTCATCATTCCCACTCGGTTCCGCTCCTCCCTGGGCGAACGCTTTTACATGACCAAGGGCCTGGACGGCTGCATCTTCGTCTACACCGAGGCCGCTTACAAGGACCTGAGCGAGACGCTGTCCCGGCAGCGGCAGCTCGACGAGCACACGATGCGGCTCCAGCGCTTTTTCACCTCCACGGAGGTCAGCGCGGACGGCCAGGGGCGTGTCGCCATCCCGATCAAGCTGCGCGAGTACGCGAAGATCGGCGAGCAGGGCGATGTCGTGATCGTCGGCACCGGCAGCCGGCTTGAAATTTGGAGCGCCGAGTCCTGGGCGCTCTACAATGACGACCTGACGGCGGAGATGATCACCGAGTCGGCGCGCGAGCTGGGCATCGCATGAAAGAAGGCCCCCTAGCCTCCAACTCCGGGGGGACAGGAGAAGACAGTCTTACTCCCCCAGAATTGGGGGCGGGGGGGCGATCTTCCTTGCCTTACCATGTACCCGTGATGCGGGACGAAGTGGTCGCCGTGCTGGACCCGCAGCCGGGGCGGACGCTGCTCGACTGCACGGTCGGCGGCGGCGGTCATGCCTTCGCGCTGGCGGAGAGGCTCCAGCCCGGCGGGCGGCTGATCGGGCTGGATCAGGACCCGGACGCCTTGGCCGAGGCCGGGCGGCGGCTGGCGCCCTGGGGCAAGAGTGTCATTCTGAAGCAGGCGCGCTTCGATGCACTGGGTTTAGTCCTGGACGAATTGGGAATCGGCAAGATTGACGGCGCGCTGTTCGACCTGGGCGTCTCGTCCTACCAATTGGACACGCCCGCGCGCGGGTTTTCGTTCAAGGACCCGGACGCGCTCCTGGATATGCGGATGAACCCCAGTGCGGGGGCGACGGCGGCGGACCTGCTGAACCGGCTCTCGGAACGGGAATTGGCGACGCTGATCCGCGAGAACTCGGACGAGCACTGGGCGGCGCGCATCGCCCGTTTCGCCGCCGAGCGGCGGGAGACAAACCCGTACCGGACCGTGGGCCAGCTCGTGGACACGGTCCATGCCGCCATTCCGGCCCGCGCCCGCCCAGGCGACAAGCACGCCGCGACTCGGACCTTTCAGGCCCTGCGGATCGCGGTCAACGACGAATTGACGGTTCTCGGACACGCGCTGGAAAGCGCTGTAGATCGCCTCGCCAAAGGCGGCACCATCGCGGCGCTTTCCTATCACTCTCTGGAAGACCGCATCATCAAACAGCTCTTCGCCCGGCTGTCGGGGCGCGGACCCGGCGAGGGTCTGTATGGGACGCCGCCGCCGGCTGTGGTCCACCTGCTGACGCGCAAGCCGCAGGAGCCGGACCCGGTCGAGGTCGCCGCCAACCCGCGCGCCCGCAGCGCCCGCCTCCGGGCCGTCCGTAAGATTTGAAGACAGCGGCAGACAAGGAACACTCACAGAGGAAAAGCGATGCTGGAAACGAGAACGCAGCCGACCCCCCACCGGACGCGCCGCCTGGATGCTTCCCCGCGTCCCGGCGCGCGCTCCGCCGGCGCCGCCCGGTCCGTCCTCGGCAACACCGCCCGGGAGACCGTTTCCGCGCACCCCCTTCCGCGTCCCGCCCCCGCGTCCCGGACCAGCCGCCTGGGCCGCTCGGAAATGCGCCTGATGGGGCTGGCCACCACCTGCACCGCGATCGTCTGCGGCCTGCTGCTGCTGTATCTGGCGGCCTACGCCCGTGTCAGCCAGCTTGGCTATGATCAGGCCGAGGCGCGGGTCCAGCTTCGCCAGAACCAACTCCAAAATGAGAGCCTGCGGGCGGAGCGCGACCGTCTGCGAAGCCGCCGCCGCGTCATCCAGGCGGCTCTCGTTCTGGGCATGACGCCGCGTGGCGCGACCCCTATCAGTTACATCACCGCGCGCCCTTCCCAAAGCGGACGCGGCGGGCATGAGGCGCGCCTGAATGAGGCGCGCCTAGGCGATAGTCTGAAAACGGCAGGCGATTCGGGGACGGGCGGAGACAGGGAGCAGGGAATCAACGGTGACACGACAGCGGGCAGCGACAAACAACCATCTTTCGGTCATTAAGCCACGGGCGACGCTGCTGTTCGTCTGCGTCGCTGGTCTTTATCTCTCGCTGGCCGGGCGCCTGGTTTACCTCCAGGCCGCCCGGCATGCGTATTTTCAGAAGGAGGCCGATGCGTACCGCGTCAGCAAAAGCCTGCTGCCCGCCCGGCGCGGCCAGATATTCGACCGCAACGGCGACGCGCTGGCGGCCAATGTCCCCGCCGCCGCCGTCTACGCCGACCCCCAGGAGGTCCCCGATCCGGCCGGCGCGGCGGCTCTGCTCGCGCCCATCCTGCATGATGACCCGGCCCGGCTGCAAAAGCTGCTGACCCCGCGCTCGGCCCGCGTCCACTACGTCGCCCTGAAGCGGCACTTCACCGTGCCCGGCACGACCGTCATGCCCGTCCAAGCCCTGACGGCGGCAGTCAAAAAGACCGGCCTGGCCGGCATCTACGCCGTCAGCGACTCGAGCCGCTCCTATCCCGACGGCGCCCTGGCCGCGCAGTCGCTGGGCTTCACCAACGGCGACGGCGTCGGCATCGCCGGGCTGGAGCATAGCCAGGAGGCTCTGCTGCGCGGGCACGACGGCAAGGTCGTCGCCGAGATAGACAGGGACGGCCGCTTCCTGCCCGGCACGACCCGGCGCCGGGTCGAGGCCGAGAACGGTGCGGACATCATCACTACGCTGGACTCGCGCCTGCAAGGGGTCGCCGACGACGAGCTGGCGAAAGCCGTCGCCGCCCACCACGCCGACCACGGCGTGGTCGTCGTCCTGGACCCGCAGACCGGCGAGATTCTTGCGCTTTCCCAGGCCCCCACCTTCAACCCGAACGCGCCGCGCCCCCCTGGGCGACTCTCCAAAGCCGCCGCGCTGACCCTGGCCGCCCGTTGGAAGAGCGCGGCGGTTTCCGACCTGTACGAGCCGGGGTCCACGCTCAAGACGATCACCGCGTCCGCCGTCTTGCAGGAGCAGGGGCTGGGCATGATGGACAAGCGCGTGTATTGCAGCCCGACGCTGCCCATCGGCCGGCGCGTCATCCACGAGGCCGCCGACGCGCTGACCAGGAACCTGGGCGAGCAGAACCTGCGCGGCATCCTGCGCGTCTCGTCCAACGTCGGCATGGCCCAATTCGGGCTGGGACTGGGCGCCCCCCGGCTGTATGAGTACGAGCAGAAGTTCGGCTTCCTGGACCCGCCCGGCTCCGGCCTGCCCGGCGAGGCCCGCTCACATCTCGCCTCGCCCGGCGCACCCGACAGGTTCACCGGCGGCGTCGGCTGGCCCAAGATCAAGATCGCCAACATCGCCTTTGGGCAGGGCATCTCGCTGACGCCCTTGCAGCTCGCGGCTGCCTACGGCGCCATCGCCAACGGCGGGACGCTGATGCGCCCGCACATCCTCCGGGCCACCCGCCGGGACGGCAAGGAGACGCTGGTGAAGCCCGAGCCGATCCGCCGCGTCCTGGACCCGCCCGTTGCCGCCGCCGTCCGCTCCATGCTCGGCACCGTCGTGCAGTCGGGGACAGGCCGGCCCGCCCAGATCGCGGACTTCTCGGTCGGCGGCAAGACCGGCTCCGCCCAGGTATCCGGCGCGCATGGCTATGAGGATGGGCATTTCGTGGCCTCGTTCGTCGGCCTGTACCCGCTGTCCCACCCGCGCCTCGTCATCCTGTGCGCCGTCTTCCAGCCGCAGGGCATCCACTGGGGCGCCAGCGTCGCCGCCCCGGTCGTCCACAACATCGCTCGGCAGGCCATGCTGCAACTACAAATCCCGCCGGACGCGCCGGGTACGGTCGACTGGGATGACCACCTACAGGTAAAAAGGAGTCTGAAGACTGCGGGAGGGCGCCGGACGGCGCGGCGGCACGCGGCGGACAGCGCGGCAAGTGGGGGAGCGGGGGACAACGGAGACCCTGGAACACCATGAAACTCAGCGCGCTGATTGAACACATCCCCCATGCCCAGCAGCAGGGCGCGGACGCCGAAATTACCGGCCTGGTCTATGACTCGCGCCAAGTGACGCCCGGCGCGCTCTTCGTCGCCCTGCGCGGGGCCAAGTCCGACGGCCATGACTTCATCGCCCAGGCGCTGAACAAAGGCGCGGCGGCGCTGATGATCCACGCCGACCGCGCAAGTTGGTACGGCGCACACGGCCTGCCCCTCGTTATTGTTCCCTCCACGCGCGATGTTCTGCCCCAACTAGCCGCGACGTTTTACGGGCATCCGTCCCGCCGCCTCGACCTGATCGGCGTCACCGGGACCAACGGCAAGACGACCACGACGTACATGATCGAGAGCATCTTTCGGACCCTGGGCGAGCGGACCGGCCTGATCGGCACGGTCGGCGCGAGCATCAACGGCAGAAGTATCCCGCTGGAGCGCACCACGCCGGAAGCGCCCGACTTGCAGCGGCTGTTCGCTGACATGGTGCAGGCGGGCGTCCGGCGATGCGCCATGGAGGTCGCCTCGCAGGGGATTATTATGGGGCGGACGGCGGAGTGTGCCTTCGATACCGGCGTTTTCACCAATCTGACGCAGGACCATCTGGACGCGCACGGCACGATGGAGGCGTATTTCGCCGAAAAGCTGCGCCTGTTCACTGAGTACCCCTCGGCCTTTCCCGACAAGCCGTTCAACGCGGTCATCAACGCCGACGATCCCTACGGCCGGCGCATCATCGAGGCGCTGGAGGCGGCGGGCAGACCCGTCCTGCGCTACGGCCTCCACAGCCCCGAAGCCCCGCTGCGGGCGACGGTGGACGAGGCGCGGCCCGACGGCACACGCTTCACCGTCTCATATCAGCCGCTGCAGGGGAGCGTCGTCACGTTCACGGTCAGCCTGCAAATGGGCGGCCTGTTCCAAGTCGCCAACGCCCTGGCCGCCATCGGCGTGGCCCTGCTGCGCCGCGTCCCCCCAATGGCGATCAAAAACGGCCTGGAAGCACTCCCCGGCGTCCCCGGCCGCTTCGAGCTGGTCCCGACGCCGGGCCGGGACTTTACGGTCATCGTGGACTACGCGCACACCTCCGATGGCCTGGAAAACGTGCTGCGGTCGGCCCGCGCCCTCCGCCCCACGCGGCTGGTCTGCGTCTTCGGCTGCGGCGGCGACCGCGACACCAAGAAGCGGCCCCTGATGGGGCGCATCTCCTCGGAACTGTCGGATTTAACCATTCTGACTAGTGACAATCCCCGTTCGGAAAACCCGGACGCCATCATCGCCGACATCCTGGCCGGCATCGAGGGAGGGCGGGACAATCCGAACGCCGTCATCGAGGTAGACCGCCACGCGGCCATCCAGCGCGCCTTGTGTGAACTGGCGCTGCCGGGCGACCTGATCGTCATCGCCGGCAAGGGGCACGAGACCACCCAAACTTTCGCCGGGGGCCGGACCATCCCCTTCGATGACCGCCTTGTCGCGCGGGAGGCGCTGGCCGGATGCCCCTAACTTCCATGTCCCTGACGCTGCGCGACGTCTTTCAGGCGCTTGACTATGGGACGCCCTCCGGCGGCGGGAGTGTCACCTTTCCGCACGTCTCGACCGACACGCGGACGCTGGAGCCGGGCGACCTTTTTGTCGCTCTGACTGGTCCCGCGACGGACGGCCACCAGTTCATCCCCCACGCCCTGCGGGCGGGGGCGGGCGCCCTGGTCGTCTCGCAGCAGGTCGTCGCCTCGCTGGACACCCCCGTCCTGCGCGTCCCGGATACGGAAGTCGCCTACGGCCTGCTCGCCCGGCATTGGCGGGATCGCTTCGACATCCCTGTTATCGGAGTCACGGGCAGCGTCGGCAAGACGACGGTGAAAGAAATGCTGGCGGCGGCTCTGTCCCCGCTCGGCCCGGTCCTGAAGACGGCGGCCAGCCAGAACAACGAGACCGGCGTTCCAAAGGCGCTCTTGCAATTGACGCCGGACCACAAGGCCGCAGTCGTCGAGATGGGGATGCGCGGGAGCGGCCAGATTGCCTACCTGTGCGGCATCGCCCGCCCTACGGTCGGCGTCATCACCGTCATCGCGGACAACCACCTGGAACTGCTCGGCTCGCGGGACGCCATCGCCGACGCCAAAGGCGAGCTTCTGGAGAGCCTGCCTGAAAACGGAGTTGCTGTGCTGAACGCGGATGACGGCTACTTTAATCGTCTTCGGCAGAAAACGCAAGCCCGCGTGGTCCTGTACGGGACTGGTTCGGCTGTTCCCTCGTCAGTCGGCGCAACTTTTGCCATGGATGCCGATACCATCCGTACTGAAATGGGATGGCGCTTTGAGATCAATGAACTGCCGGTTGACATTGCATCGGCCTCACGCCATGACATCAGCAACGCGCTGGCTGCACTCGCTACTGCACAGGCCCTGGGTGTGCCGCTGAGAGCCGCTGTAACCGCTCTTCAGTCCTACACGCCGCCGCCGATGCGGATGGAAATCGTCAAAACGAACGCAGGCGTCACGGTCCTGAACGATGCCTACAACGCCGCGCCCGCGTCCGTGAAGAGCGCCCTCGAAACGCTGGCCGCTTACCCCGGCGGGCGCAAGATCGCCTTTCTCGGCGACATGCGCGAGCTGGGCGCGCGGGCGAACGAGGCGCACCGAGAGTTAGGGGAAGCCATCGCCGCGCTGGGCGGGCTAGATGCTTTGTATACCGTCGGCGGCCTGGCCGCACTCATTCCCAATGCCGCGCAGCGTTTCGCGGACAGCGACGAAGCGGCCCGATTTGCCCGCGAGGCGCTTTCACCCCAGCCGGGCGACGTCATCCTCGTCAAAGCCTCACGCGCCGTGGCGCTGGAAAAGGTCGTGGCGGCGCTGACGGGGGAACCCACCCCGGCTCGTTCCTCGCCACCCCTCCCGGAACGGGAGGGGGAAGAGTTGGGAATGCGGACTGCCGTTCCTGCCTCTTCGTCCTCCCGTTCCGGGAGGACCCCTGTGAGCGAAGTGAACAAGGAGGTGGGTTCCCCTCCTGCCGAGGGGGCCACATGAGAACGCCGGACCCTTACGCCCTGACCGGGTTCCTGGTCGCCTTCCTGGTCGCGCTCGTCCTCGGCCCGCGCACCATCGTTGCCCTGCGGGTCCTCAAGTTCGGGCAGAACATCAACGAGGATGCGCCCGAAAGTCACCGGAAGAAGCAGGGGACGCCGAGTATGGGCGGCGTCCTGCTCGTCCTGAGCCTGCTCCTGACGCTGGGTTTGGGCTGCCTCGCCGCCCCGCCCCTGCGCCCAGTCAGCCCCGCCCTGATTGCCGTGGTCCTGGTCTTCGCTGCCCACGCCGGGCTGGGGTTTATGGATGACTTTCTGAAGGCCCGGCGCGGCAAGTCCCTGGGCCTGCTGGCCCGGCAGAAGCTGGCCGGGCAGGTCGTCATCGCGCTGGCCTTCGTGACCTGGCTTTACCTGACGGCGCAGCCGAACTTCACGACGCAGGTCTGGGCCTGGCACGACCAGCACGTTGACCTGGGACTTTTTTACTATGTTCTGGCCTTCTTCCTGATTATCGGCCTGTCCAACGCCGCGAACCTCACGGACGGCCTGGACGGGCTAGCCGGGGGGTTGTCTATTTTTACCCTGGTGGGCCTGTCGCTGACGACGCACCTGATGTTCCCGCAGGTGCCTCTGTTCGGGTTCGCGCTGGCGGGCGCGTGCCTGGGCTTTCTGTGGTACAACACCCATCCCGCCAAAGTCTTCATGGGGGACACCGGCTCGCTGGCGCTGGGGTCGAGCTTCGCGGTCATGGGCATTGTCGGCAAGCAGGAAGTCCTACTGCTGTTATTTACGGTCGTCTTTTTAATGGAGATGGTCAGCGTGATGATCCAGGTCGGCGTCTTCAAGGCGACTGGCGGGCGGGGGCCGGACGGCAAAGACATCGGGCGGCGCGTCTTTCGGATGACGCCGATCCATCATCATTTCGAGAAGTCCGGCTGGCCGGAAACCCAGGTCGTCGCCCGCTTCTGGATTCTGGGCATTTTGGCCCTCGTGCTCGGCCTGCTGCTCGCGCCGGCGATGTATGTGTGGCTGGATAATCCGTAGGGGGAAGGGGAACCGGCACTGGAAGTGCCGGTCTACTCTCAGTGAAAGTGCCTCCGGCACTGAAGATAAGACTGAGGAACAGTGATCGTTAGCCAGTCTGTAGTCGCGGAGCGACTTCCACTGGGAGTAGCCCGGCTCTTCAGAGCCGGGAAACATCATGCAAACCGACAATAACACGTTCCGGGACAAAACCGTCGCCGTCGTCGGCTTGGCCCGCAGCGGCCTGGCCTGCTGCGAGGTGCTGACCGCACTCGGCGCGCGCGTCATCCCCTACGACGGCAAGCCCGCCGGGGACATCGCCGAGGCCGTGGCGGAAGTCGAGGCGCTGGGCCTGACGCCGCTGACGGGCGGCGCGGCGTTGGACTACGGTGCCTTAGACTACCTCGTCACCAGCCCCGGCGTCCGCCGGGACGCGCCCGTATTGCAGAGCGCCGTGGCGGCGGGTGTCCCCGTCCTGGGCGAGATCGAGGCGGCGTATCGAATCGCCCGCGCGCCGATTCTCGCCATCACCGGCACGAACGGCAAGACGACCACGGCGGTTCTGCTGGGCGAGATGCTTAAGGCGGCCAATATCGAGACCTTTATCGCCGGCAACATCGCGGCGGGCGACATCGCGATGCCGCTCATCAAGGCCGCGCATCTGGCCCCGCCCGACGCGGCTATCGTGGCTGAGATTTCGTCGTTCCAATTAGAGTGGATTTCGACCTTCCGCCCCAAAGTCGCCGCGCTCTTAAACATCTCGCCCGACCACGGTGACCGGCAAACGTGGGAGGAATACGTTGCCGCCAAATGGCGCATCTTTGAGAACCAGACGGCGGATGACTTTGCAGTGCTCAGGGAGGACTTAATGCGTCCTGAGCATGTTGGCCGTTTGAAGGCGTGGAGGTGGGACTTTGGCCTTGATACGTCGGATGAGTTCATGGTGTATAGCTTCGGCGAGACCGTTATCGTGGAGTTCACTCGTAATGCACCCGTGCAGGATTATGAACTCTGCGAAGTGTCCGAGATCAAGTTGCCTGGTCAGCACAACCTAGAGAACATCATGGCGGCGGCGGCGATGGCGACGGCGTTTGGCGTCGGGATTGAACCCATCCGACTGGTCGCGACCACCTTCACCGGCGTCGTGCATCGGCTGGAATATGTGGGAACGATGGGCGGCGTCCGGTACATAAACAATTCTATGTGTACGAATGCGGCCGCGTTCGAGAAGTCGCTGGAAGCCCTGCCGGAGCCGAAAGTGGTCATCGCCGGGGGCGTCTTCAAAGGCGGCGATGTGGCGACATTAGCCTCGGCAGTTGTCCAGAACAATGTTCGAGCATTGGTGCTCATCGGACGGTCGGCGCCGGAGATAGACGCGGCCTGCCGGGCGGCGGGGTATGGGAACATCCACCGCGCCGGGACGCTGGGAGACGCCGTGGCGCAGGCATCGGCGCTGGCCCAGCCCGGAGACGCCGTGCTGCTGGCCCCAGCCTGTGCGTCGTTCGACATGTTCCGGGACTTCGAGGACCGAGGCGATCAGTTCAAGGCGGCGGTGCGGGGGATGACCCAGGGCTGAACCCCTGGGCTTTAAGAAAGCAAATCCCCGCCTTCGCGGGCAGAAGAGTCACACGTCGGCGGGTTCTTTCTTCGCCCGCGCAGGCGGGGGCTTGCACTTCTAAAGCCTGGCGGTTCAGCGCCGGGGGAAACGCAGACACAACAACCATGAGCGCCACCACCAAACCAAGCCGCACGCCGGACCGGCAGAGACAAGACACCACTTCCGCGCTCGGCGGGCCGCACCGGCAGCCGATGGATGGGCTGCTGCTGTGGCTGACCTTCCTGCTGCTCGGCATCGGCATCGTGTCGGTCTACGACGCCTCTTACGCCATCGCCGTCGAGAAGCTGCACGGGGACTCGTTCCACTTCGTCAAGATGCAGGCCGGCTGGGCGTGCGTCGGCCTGCTCGCGCTGCTGGGGGCAACGCGGATGCCCTACTGGAAGTGGAAAAATGTCGCCCTCATCGGGCTGGCGCTGGCGGTCTTCCTGCTGCTGGCCGTGCTGATCCCCCATGTCGGCATCGTGGTCAACCACGCGCGCCGCTGGCTGGGGCACGGGCAGGTCCGGTTCCAGCCTTCCGAGCTGGCAAAGCTCGCCCTGGTGCTGTATCTGGCGCGGGTTTTAGCCGGCAGCCTCAAGATCAGGAACGCCCCCAAGCAAGGCCTGCTGCCGCCGCTGGCCGTCATCGGCATCCTGGCCGCCCTGATCGCCAAGGAGCCGGACCTCGGAACGGCCCTGGTTCTGAGCATGACAGGTCTGGTCATGCTATTTCTGGCTGGGGCGCGGCCTGCTCACCTAGGGATCATCTTTGGGGCCGCCGCTGTCGCCGTCGCCCTGTTCGTGGCCTTCGAGCCGTACCGCGCGCACCGGATCACCGCCTTCCTGAACCCGAAGGCCGATCAGTACGCGACTGGTTATCAAGTCTGGCACGCCCTCATCGCGCTTGGGTCGGGTGGGGTAGGGGGCATGGGTCTGGGCGAGGGGCGTGAAAAGCTGTTCATCCCGGAACCGCGCACGGACTTCATCTTCCCGGTGATCGCCGAGGAATGGGGGCTGATCGGGACGCTGGCCCTCGTCGCCTTGTTCGTCTTCGTCGCCGCGCGCGGCTTCGGCATCGCCTACCGGACGCGCGACCCCTTCGGCGCCCTGCTGGCGGCGGGCATCACGACATTGATTAGCGTACAGGCATTGATCAACATGGCGGTTGCGACGGCCAGTATTCCCGACACGGGCGTCCCGCTGCCGTTCATCTCTTATGGCGGGTCGTCGCTCGTCCTGATGATGCTCGGCATCGGCATCCTCCTGAACATTTCCTGCTACCCCAACGGCCCGGAGGGGCCGGCGCGGGACCGGGTCGAGCCGAACGAGGACGACTGGAACCGCCGCTGGGGCCGCCCAGAGGACCCTCCCGCCGTCTCGCCGTCTTCGGCGTCTTCCACCATCCGCCGCCTGGACCGCGCCCGGCGCGACGAGGCCCGGCGCGACCGCGCGGCGTTCCGGGATTGAGAGGAGGCCCCCGGCGCGGTTTAGGTGTAGGGGCACGATTCATCGCGCCCCTACGTCGGGATTGTGGGCCGAGGGTGGGGGCCGCCTATGAGAACCATTAAAATCCTCGTGACCGGCGGCGGGACGGGCGGCCATGTCAGCCCCGCCCTGGCCGTCATCCAGACCCTGCAAGAGATGGCGCAGGGGGCGGACTGGACGCCTGAGTTCCGCTACGTCGGCAGCCGGCAGGGTGTCGAGCAGGGGTTGGTCGAGGCGGCGGGTATCCCCTTCGTGGGCGTCCAAAGCGGCAAGCTGCGGCGGGCGTCCAGCCTGCGCGGGCTGCTGACGCTCAAAAATCTCGCCGATGCCTTTCGCGTCCCTGTCGGCATCGGGCAGGCCATGGGCGAAGTGCGCTGCTTCCAGCCCGACGTGGTGCTGGCGACCGGGGGCTACGTCTCGGTCCCGCCCGTCATCGCCGCCGGGCTGCTGCGCCGGCCCGTCCTGATCCACGAGCAGACGGTTCAGATCGGCCTGGCAAATCGCATTGCCGCTCGCTTCGCGTCCCGGATCGCGCTGACGTTTGAGGGCGCGGCCTCGGACCTGCCGCCCGGCCTGCGCCGCAAGACGTTCGTGACCGGCAACCCGATCCGGTCGGCCATCTTCGGCGGCGACAAGGTCCGGGCCGTCACGCGCTTCGGCTTCGACCCTGCCGATGACGCCCTGCCGACGGTCTATGTCACCGGCGGCGCGCTGGGGGCGCAGAGCATCAACCGGGCCGTCGAGTCGGTCCTGCCGGACCTGCTGGCGTTCTGCCGCGTGGTCCACCAGTGCGGCAGGCAGGACGGGGAGCGGATGGCCGAGGTCTGGGCCGGTCTCCCGTCCAAGTTGCAGCGGCGCTGCCACGTCGTCCCGTTCGTCGGCGCGGAGATCGCGGACATCTTCGCCCTGGCTGATCTGGTCGTGGGCCGCAGCGGCGCGGGGACAGTGACGGAAGTGGCCGCCGTGGGCAGGCCCGCCCTGTTCCTCCCGCTGGTGCCGACCGGGGGCGACGAGCAGACGCGCAACGCCCGCCGCTCGGTCGAGGCGGGCGCGGCGGCCCTGCTGCCGAGTAGCGAACTAACAGGGCCGCGCCTGCTGTCTGAAATCCGCGCCCTGCTGTCCGACCCCGCCCGGCTGGGGGCGATGGGGGCGGCGGCGTTGACGCTGGCGACGCCGGACGCGGCCCAGGATTTGGCGGTGGCCCTGCTGGAGATGGCGTGCCCTCCTGTTATGTCACCCACATCGGGTACAATGAAGGGCAAGTGAAGATGACCGCGCGGGGAAGCGCGGCGAAAGTCAGGAGACACACATTCCTTGCGTGAATGCATCCATTTTGTCGGCATCGGCGGGGCGGGGATGAGCGGCATGGCCCGTGTGCTCGCCCGGCAGGGCATGGCCGTGACCGGCTCCGATTTGCGCGAGTCGGCGACGCTCGAATCGCTGCGGCGGGAGTCGGGCATCCGGGCCGAGGCCGGACACGAGGCGGGGCGCCTGAACGGAGCGACCCTTGTGGTCGCATCCGCCGCCGTGAAGAAAGACAACCCGGAGATTGTCGCCGCGCGGGCGAAAGGCCTCCCGGTCATTTCGCGGGCGGAAATGCTGGGCCGGCTGATGGCCCGCTACCCGCGCTCCATTGCGATCTCTGGGACGCACGGCAAGACGACGACGACGGGCATGACGGCGATGGTGCTCGAAGCCGGCGGCCTGGACCCGACCGTGCTGATCGGCGGCGACCTGCCCGCGTATGGCGGCAACGCCCGGCTCGGCGCGAGCGACATCTTCCTGGCCGAAGCCTGCGAGGCGTATGACTCGTTCCTGGACCTCGACCCGCAGATCGCCGTCATCACCAACATCGAGGCGGACCATCTGGATTATTACGGCGACCTGGACAACATCCTGCGCTCGTTCCGCAAGTTTCTGGGACAGGTCACCGGGACAGCCATCCTGCCGGACTTCGACCAGAACGCGCGGGCGCTGGCGGACGAACTGCGCGCCGCTCCCTCCGGCCCCGCCGTCGTCACCTACGCCCTGAGCGGCGAGGCCATGCTGCGGGCAGAAGACGTGGATGCCGAGGGGACAAGCCCGAGCTACGCCGCCGTCTGGCACGGCGAGACATTGGGGCGGATCACGCTGGGCGTACCGGGGATGCACAACGTCGCCAACTCCCTCGCCGCCGTCGCTGTCGGCATGGCCCTCGGAGTGCCCTTTGCCTGCATCGCGGACGGGCTGCGGGCCTTTGTCGGGACCGGCCGCCGCTTCGAGCGGCTGGGGGAGACGCAGGGGGGGGCGCTCGTCGTGGACGACTACGCCCACCACCCGACCGAGATCCGCGCCACTCTGTCCGCCGCGCGTAGCGCCTATCCCGACCGCCGGATCGTCGCCGTGTTTCAGCCGCACCTGCCTTCCCGGACGCGGGACTTCAAGACCAAGTTCGCCGAGAGTTTCGGCGACGCCGACCATGTGGTGTTGACGGACATTTTTCTGGCCCGCGAACAGCCGCTGGAGGGCGTTACCGGCGCGGGTCTGGCCGCGCTGACCGCTGACCGGCGCGGCGCAGAGCACGTCATCTATGTGGCGGACAAAACCGCCCTTCCCACGCGCCTCGCCGAGATGGTGCGGCCCGGCGACCTGGTCCTGACCCTGGGCGCGGGCGACATCCGCGCGGCGGGGGAAGGATTGCTGGCCTTATGACACCTAAACGCAAAGTCGCCGTGCTGATGGGCGGAACCAGCGCCGAGCGGGACGTTTCCCTGTCCACGGGGCGGCAGATTCTGAACGCGCTGGACCCGGACAGGTACACAGTCTATGCGCTGGACACGGCCTCGAGCCAGAAGTTTCTGCCCGCCGGCGTCACCCAAACGCCCGCCCTGCTCCGCGCTTCTGACGGCGGGATGGAGATCACGGCCCTGCCGCAATTGCCGCAAGCGGCGCCCGAAGAGCGGCCCGACGTGGTCTTCATCGCGCTCCACGGCAAGGGCGGCGAGGACGGCACCGTCCAGGGGATGCTGGAAGTGCTGGGCCTGCCCTACACCGGCAGCGGCGTCCTGGCGAGCGCGCTGGCGATGGACAAGGCGATGAGCAAGCGCGTCCTGATGGGCGCAGGCGTCCTGATGCCGAGTGATCGGACTGTTCGACGCGGTGAGCGTTCGCTTGGCGGCGATCTCCTCGTGCCGCTCATCGTGAAGCCGAACGCGCAAGGGTCCACGCTCGGCATGACCGTCGTGCGGCATTCTGATGAGCTGGAAGGGGCGCTTCAGACGGCGTTTGAGTATGACGACACCATTCTTGTCGAGCAGTTCATTACGGGTACTGAGATCACCGTTCCGATCCTCGGCAACGATACGCTGGAAGTCCTGCCCATCGTCGAGATCGTCCCCGCCGGCGGCTTCTACGACTACGAGGCCAAATATACGGCCGGCGCGACCGATGAGATCGTGCCCGCGCGCATTCCCGACGCCGTGGCTGCCGAAGCGCGCCGCATCGCTCATCTCTGCCACCGGACGCTGGGCTGCCGGGGAATGTCCCGCACGGACATGATCGTCACGCCCGGCGGCGAAATCTACACGCTCGAGCTTAACACCATCCCCGGCATGACCCCCACCAGCCTGCTGCCGCGCTCGGCCCAGGCAGCGGGCTACAGCTTCGCGCAGCTTCTGGATCGGCTGATTGATCTCGCGCTGGAATAACCCCAATGCACAAGCCGACCCGCACCCGCCTGACCGTCACCGAGGGCCGCTCCGACGATCCGCGCACTCCTAAACATTTACCCTTCAAGAAGCGGGCCAACCGGCGCAGGCGCAACTGGAACCGGACGCTGAAGCAGTGCGCCCTGTGCCTGTTCCTCGTGGAAGCGGGCTTGCTTCTCTTTGCGAACCCCGCCTTGCGTGTCACCCAGGTGCGTGTGGAGGGGGCACAGACGTTGACCCCGCAGCAGATTTATGAAGAGGCGCGGGTGCCCCGCCGGACCAACATCTTTTGGATGCTCCGGCAGCCGTTTGTCCGGCGGCTCCAGTCCGACCCCCTGGTAGACCATGCCGCGCGCTCCATTGAACTGCCCAACCGGCTCGTCCTGACCGTGACGGAGCGGCAGCCGCGCGCCGTCCTGGCCGGCAGGGGGCAGTTCTGGCTGCTGGACAAAAAAGGCGTGCCGTATCAAGAGCTTGACCGACCGCTCCCGCACTTGCCGGTCGTGCAGGTGGCCCAGGCCGTCCTGCCCGCTGACGTAACGCTGGGCAAGCCGCTCCGAACGCCCTGGCTGACTGGAGCCTTTCGCCTGCTGACTCTGCTCGACGCAACACCCAGTTTGGGCGGCGCGAAAATAACGGTTGACCAAAACCTGAATTTGTGCTTAAATAGAAAAGATAATCTGCAAATTCGTCTCGGTCAGCCCGATTCGCTGCCGCAGAAGGTCACCTTAGCCGCTGTGACCGTCGGTGCGCTGGCCCGACAGGCCGCTTATATTGACGTGAGCTGCCCCTGGCAGCCGGTTTACATGCCGCGCGAAGAGACCGACAAAGAGACCGACAAAGAGACCGACAACGGGCCGAGCGACCAAGACACGGAGACGCCAAGCCGGCGCCAAGATGAACCCAATGGACCTGAATCCCGTACCAACTGAGGGGCAGATTGATCGGCAGACGCACCGGATGCCCCGCCAGGACCGCCAAACCTGGTGGGCTACCATGTTCGTTCTGTGCGGCCTGCTCGGCGCCATGCTCGGCCTGTCGGTCAAAACGCAGACCGCCAAGCAGCAGCAGGACAAGCTTGACCGGCTCCAGGGCAGCGACATGCTGGTCAAGGCCAACGCCGGCCTCCAGCGCCGCATCGCCCAGCTTCAGAAGGACAACGCCCAACTTGTCAATGCTGCGCCTTCAGACACGAAGCAGGTGAAGACGCTCTCTGAGGAGTTGAGGAAGGCTCAGTTCTCAGCGGGCCTGACGGACGTGAAAGGGCCGGGTGTCGTCATCACCCTCAACGACAGCAAGCAGCCTTTCCCGACGGCGCAGATGCCGCCGGGGATGGCGCCGCCGAACATCGTCCATGACACCGACATCAATCAAGTAGTCAATGAGTTGAAGGCCGCTAAGGCGGAGGCGATTTCGGTCAACGACCAGCGCCTGATCGCTACCAGCCCCGTGCGGTGCGCCGGGCCGACCGTATTCGTCAACGACACGCCGCAGACGCCCCCCTATGTCATCAAGGCGATTGGCGATCCAAAGGTTTTAATGACCGCCCTGAACCTCCCAGGCGGCATCGCCGATCAGATGCGGAACATCGACAAAGCGATGTTCAAGGTGGAAAAGTCGCCCAAGACTATCATCATTCCGGCCTATTCCGGCGGGATCGAGCCGAAGTACGCTGTTCCGGCCACAACGGCTGTGGCGAGCGGCCCGAACAAGAAGCCGGGAGTGTAGGACCTCATGGCCTGGTTTGCGCTGCTGGCGGGGGCTTTGGGCTTCACGCTCGTCTACTTTTCCGGGGCGGCCTTTCCGACGCAGTACGCGCAGTACCTTTCGCTGGCCGCCCTGGCTGGGCTGGACTCGCTGATTGGCGGGGTGCGCGCGGGGACCGAAGGCAAGTTCAAGAGCGACGTCTTTATCTCCGGCTTTCTCACGAACACGCTGCTGGCCGCGTTCCTGGCGTATTTAGGCGATCTGATGGGCCAGCCGCTGGGCCTGGCGGCCGTGGTGGCCCTGGGCGGGCGGATTTTCGTGAACCTGTCCATCATCCGGCGGCAGTGGCTGGAAGGGCGCGAGGGCGCAGACCGAAACGGGACGGGGCGACGCACGGCGGCGACGCCGCTTTCGTTGGAAGAGCAGAAGCAGGCGCAGCCTTAGCAAGATTGACTTAGCAAGATTGACTTGGGAAGACTAAAAGGCGCGTCAAGAGCGAGGGGAGCAAAGGAGGTGGCGAGGGACTGCGTGGTGGGCCTAGATATCGGGACGACCAAGGTGTGTACCCTTGTTGCCGAGATCGAAGAGACGGGCCGCATCAACATCGTGGGCGTCGGCAACAGTCTCTCGAGCGGTATCCGCAAAGGGGTTGTCATTGACATTGACAGCGCCGCCGAAGCCATCAGTGACAGTGTCGAGAAGGCGCGGGCCATGTCCGGCTACGACATCCACCGGGTGATCGTGGGCGTGACCGGTGAGCACGTCGCCTCGCTCAACTCGCGCGGCGTGGTCGCCATCACCCACGCCAGCCGCGAGATCACTGATGACGACGTCGCGCGCGTCCAGGACCAGAGCCGCGTCATCGTCCTGCCGCCGGACCGCGAGATCATCCACACGATCCCGCGCTCGTACTCGATTGACGGCCAGAACGGGATACGATTCCCGGTCGGCATGTCCGGGACCAGGCTTGAAGTTGAGACCCACATCGTCACCGGCGCGGTGACATTCTTGCAGAACGTCGCTAAGTGCGTCCACAAGGCCGGTCTGAGCATCGAGGCCACGGTCTTGGAGCCGATCGCGACGGCCGAGTCCGTACTGCTTCAGGACGAAAAGAGGCTGGGTGTCTGCATCGCCGACATCGGCGGCGGCACGACCGACATCGCCGTCTTTGTGGACGGGGACATTTATTACTCGTCGGCCATCCCCGTGGGCGGCAACCATGTGACCCACGACATCAGCGTCGGTCTGCGCGCCTCGCACGACGAATCAGAGCGGGTCAAGCGTGAGCAGGCGGCGGCGGCGACCAGCCTGATGGACCCCGACGAGCTGTTTGAGGTCCTGAGCCTGGGCAGCGACGACCCACGCCTGCTGCCGCGCCGCATTCTGGCCGAGATCGTCGAGCCGCGTATGCACGAGCTGTTCCTGATGGTCCGGCAGGAGATTTTGAAGTCCGGCTACTACAACCTGCTCCCGGCGGGCATCGTGCTTTCCGGCGGCGGGTCGCAGCTTGCGGGCGCGGCGGAACTGTGCCGGCAGGTCACGGGGATGCCGACGCGGGTCGGCATCCCGCGCGATGTCGGCGGCATCTCGAACGACCTGCGCTCGCCGGTCTACGCGACGGCTATCGGATTAGTGCAGTATGGGGCGCGGCACCACCACTCGTCCCACGGGGCACAGCACGAGGGTTCGCTGATGGGCAAGTTCCAGCGCTTCTTCGCCCGCATCATGGCCCGCACCATCGGCGGGTAAGAAGGCAGGAGGCTATCGCATGGAGGCGTGGGAGAAGTGGTGGCGCATGGCGCAAGGGTCTTTGGTGGCAGCACAAATCCTCGCGAAACAGGGAGAAGCCCGGTCGAGCGCCAGCCGTGCCTACTACGCTGCTTATCAGTCAGTGACGGCGGTTCTACTTTATTACGGGCTGACGCCGCCGGACAGTCGGGAGGCATGGAGCCATGAGGCGACGCCGGAACTCATCTGGAATCTGTCCGGAACTATCATATCACAAAATGCGCGTAAAGACATCGCACAGCGTCTCGAAGCGTCCTATCGGCAGCGCCTGAATGCGGATTACATAAGCGCTGCTGAGGTCGGGGAGGCTATCCTAAAAACAGCACTCAAAGATGCTTCTTTCATCGCCCGTTTGGTAGAAGATGTCCTGTCACAAGGCTAAACCTGATGTCTACAATGCTCCTCACACATAGCCACCAAGAAGTCACCGACTGGCTGCGCGCTCAGGCTGAAAAACTCGGCCTGCGCGTCACGCTGCTGACGGATGAAGCGACGATGCGAAGCGGCTGGCTATACCTGCCGACGCACATAGATGGTGTTGCCGATGCCTATGATAATGCCTTGAAGCTTCAGCAGCTAGAAGACACCTGGAATGATCGTAGCCCTCAGCCCGATCCGCCACTCTTTCTCGTGCCGGCAAAAGACCCCCTCCGGCGGGCCGCATGGGAACGGGCGACAAACGCGATGCAACGGAAGCTAAAGGCTGTGGATGCTTTCGGCAAAGCAACAAGCCTGGAGGAACAGGAAAGAGCAGCGGCTGAGTTCCGGCAGGCAGAACAAGCAGAAGAAGAAGTTCATCGAGCTTATGAACAGATCATGCCCTGGAACGAGCGTGTCCCATAACAGGTTTACCTTGAGTCATCTGGAGATATCTGCTTGTCCACATCAGCAATGCCATGGATGCCTATGATGAGGCGACGAAGCTTCAGGAGCTAGAAAGTTCCTGGAACTACCAGGAGCCGGAGCCGCACCCGAGCGTCTTCCTGCTGCCGGCGGATAAGAGCGATATGCCGGGCTGGACAGAGTCTTATACGCCGGTCCAGCAGGCGATTGACCGCTACCTTGAGGCTTTTGATGCGTTCCGTGCCGCCAAAAGTTCCGAAGAAGCGCAAAAGGCGCTGAGGGAGATGGAAGACGCCAAGACTGCGGAATTGGAAGCGTCACGGCAGTTAGCCCACGCCGCTTAGAACTTTGCGGCAACGGTTTGCGTACAGCACTAAACACAGCAATCATAGAGACACGCTTTAGACGCTTTTAAGGGAGACGATTTAGACATGGCACTCGGAATACGAGACGATCTGGCGCCCTTCGCCAAAATCAAAGTGATCGGCTGCGGCGGCGGCGGCACTAATGCCGTCAACCGCATGATTGACGCTGGCCTGACCGGGGTTGAGTTCATCGCGATGAACACCGACATCCAGGTTTTGGACATTTCCGCCGCCGACTACAAATTGCAGCTCGGCGAGAACCTGACGCGCGGGCTGGGCGCGGGCGGCAACCCGGAAGTGGGCCGGTCGGCCGCCGAGGAGTCCAAGAGCGACATCAAGAAGGCGCTGGAGGGCGCGGACATGGTGTTCATCACAGCGGGCATGGGCGGCGGGACCGGCACCGGGTCCGCCCCGGTCATCGCCGAGATCGCCAAGGACCTGGGCATCCTGACGGTCGCCGTCGTCACCAAGCCGTTCAAATTCGAAGGCCCGCGCCGCTCGCGCCTGGCTGATGAGGGCGTGGACAACCTCAAGGACAAGGTGGACACGGTCATCATCATCCCGAATGACCGCCTGCTGGGCGTCGTCGAGAAGCGGGCAACTCTGGTGGAAGCCTTTAAAGAAGCCGACGACGTTCTGCGCCAGGGCGTCCAGGGCATCTCGGACATCATCACCATCCCAGGCATCATCAACGTGGACTTTGCCGACGTCCGCGCTATCATGCTGAACGCCGGCACGGCGCTGATGGGCATCGGCGTCGCGTCCGGCGACCACCGCGCCGTGGACGCCGCCCAGGCCGCCATCGCCTCGCCGCTGCTCGAGACCAGCATCGAGGGCGCGCGCGCGGCCCTGATCAACATCACCGGCGGCCCGGACATGACCCTGGCGGAAGTCCACGAGGCGACCGAGCTGATCCAGCAGGCGACCGACGCCGAGGATGCCAACATCATTTTCGGCATCGTCCAGGATCCGAAACTGGTGGACGAGGTCCGAATCACCGTCCTCGCCACGGGCTTCGACCAGCGCCCCACGGTCCCCGCGCCCGCCCGCGTCGCCCAGGCCGCCGGCGCCCGTACCGCGCAGGGCGGGGCCGAGATCATCACCGCCCCCGAGCCGGCCCCCGCCACCCAGCGCCAGCCCTCCGATAACGACGTAGACATCCCCGCGTTCCTACGGCGGCGGTAGAGACCATCGAGACGAGAAAACAGCCCCGGCAAAAATGCCGGGGCTATCTTTTTACCGCTCAGGCTTGGGTCCGAAAAACAAGGAGATCGAATTGAAATTATCGTTGGACATTCAAAACTGTATGCTGGTTTTTTTACTATTTCTATTACTCTGCACATCTAGCTTCTGCACACCTGCATTAGCGGACGAGACTGCCGATCACAATAACCTCGGCATAAAGTATATCGCTTCCGGACAAATTGAGCAAGGAATTCAAGAATTTCGTCAGGCACTTCAACTCAGCCCTAATCAAATTGCCTTGCATAGCAATTTGGCAACTGCCCTAGATAAACATGGGGACTATAGTGAAGCAGTTCAGGAGTTTCAACAAGCCCATGCTTCCGGTTCAAACCTGGCTGTAGTACACTCAAACTATGGGATGGCTTTATATCACGACGGACAGTTTGCGGCGGCACTCAAGGAATTTCAGAAGGCACTCAACCTCTCGACGGAAATCAACGATGAAACTGCGGTCATTCATAATAACATGGGTCTCGCTTTGGATCGAGAGAGCCAATTCGCCCGCGCCGTCACAGAATATCATACGGCTATGCAGCAGGGCCTTGACAGCGTCCTGATTCATACCAATCTGGCGATGGCGCTTTACCACCAGCACGATTTCGATGCGGCTATCACTGAGTTCCAGGGCGCTATTCAGCGTCAGCCCGGTAATATCGCTGCCTATAATGGCTTGATGGAGTGCTATGACAAGACACATCGCTATGACGAGGCCATTGCTACCGGGGAATCTGCCGTCAAACTCGTCGGTAACAATGCCACGCTTTTCAACAACCTCGGCCTCGCGCTTACCCATAAACAGCGGTATGGCGAGGCGATCAGTGACTACCGGCTTGCGCTGAAGATCAATTCGAGTGACTCCTTAGTTCACAACAACCTCGGTCTTGTATTCTATCGCCAAAGCCAACTCCCAGAAGCAATCAAGGAGTATGAAGCCGCGCTGGCTCTCAACGCTAAGAACCCTGTTTTTTATGAGAACTACGGACTCGCCTTGTACGGCGCAGATCGTCACGATGATGCCCATGCCGCGTGGCAGAAGATGATAACTGTTGGCGACGCTCAGAAGATCGCATTAGCCAAACGTCTCTTGTCACAATACCCCTGACGACTCGCCTTTGTTCTGGGCTGGGGGACAGTTCCCGTCCTACTCTTTAGCCCCATCACAGAAAGTATATCCCCCTCCCATGCCTCAAGAGAATGCGGAAGATGACGTAGACCGGTTCGTCACCGCGCAGATGGAGAGCCAGCACATCTCCGGTCGGTCCCTGACCGTTTTCCGCGAGAGTCTGCTCCCGAAGGTCACTTGGGAGAGGATGTGGACGCCCGCGACGCTGACCGATGGGACGAAGGTGGATTACGGATTTGGGTGGGCGGTGGGCGAGTATCACGGGCACCGCAGTGTGGGCCACGGCGGGGGCATCCCCGGCTTCATGACGTATGCGGAGCGCTTCCCGGAGGATGATCTTGCGATGATCGTGCTGACGAACTCCGCCTCGTCTAATCCGGCGGAGATCGCTCGGGACGTGGTGGGCCACTACATCCTGACCTCCAGCCACCCGCTTGACGCCGCCGATTAGTGCCTGCGGCGGTCCGCGCATGACAGCCTATTCCACCCTCAATCTCATCAAGTGTCCGTGGTAGGGGTTGAACCTACGACCTCCGGGCCGCCGCTGACGGAGCCATCGCCAGCGACTTCGCGCCGTGGCGGGCGGCGCTCTCAACTGGTCTGAGTTGCATGGACAGAATCAGCTAGTCCCTTCATCACCGGGCACCATGCCCTACGGTCGGCGGAAAGCTTCCCATCCGGCGTTCAAAGAGGCGAACGCCGTAAGCCTTGAGGGAGAGCGCGGGCAGCATGGTGGTCTGTGCGCTTTCGGGGGAGACGGGCGTTTCCCAAGCTGGAGTGACGTCGCGCCAGTCCCGCAGCCCCGCTTTTACGTCAACGCTCCCTGTCACGGGCCGGCCAGACAGGTTGATCGCCACCAGGAACTCTTCTCCACCGCCACGGCGAACATAGGTCAGCAGGTGGGTGGGGTCGGTGTTCGTCAGCCACCGCGTTTCGCCCTGCTGCAAGGCCGGGTGGGCGCGGCGCAGGGCCAGCATTTGCTGGTAGAAGCGGAAGGTCTCGGCCTGGCGCGCGCCGTCCCAGATGATCGGCTTCTCCCCCGTGTCCCCCACCTCCATGCCGTTGTAGAGCAGCGGCACGCCGTCCAGTGTCAGCATCAGGGCGGAGGCGGCCAGCGCCCCGCGCCGGCCGTATCTGACGGTCGCCCGCTGCTCGTCGTGGTCGTCGCTGATCTGCATGTGCAGAGCGCGGGCGGGGTAGCCGGTGCGCTCCTCGGCCAAAATCGTCTGGATGCGGGTCGCCGGAGCGCCCTCAGCCAGCACCTCTTTGATGCCGCGCAGCAGGCGCCAGTCGTAGTCCAGGTCGAAGGCGCGGTTCTGGAGGTCCTTGTCGTCCCCCTCGGCCAGCATCAATATCCCCGGTTTGACTGCGTCGGCCTCGGCGCGGGCCGTCTCCCAGAAGCTGGTCGGCACCAGCCCCGCCGAATCGCAGCGGAATCCGTCCACGTCGAAGGCGCGCAGCCAGTATTTCAGGACGCCCGTCATGTAGGAGCGCAGGCCGGGGCTGCTGTAGTCCAGCCCCGCCACGTCCTTCCAGTCGGCGTTGGGCGAGATGATGTTTCCCTGGGCGTCGTGCTTGTAGAACTCGGGGTGGCTGGTGAGGAGCGGGTTGTCCCAGGCGGTGTGGTTGGCGACGATGTCCAGGATGACCTTCATGCCGCGCACATGGGCGGCGCGGACCAGCCGGTGGAGGTCTTCCGCCGTGCCCAGCTTGGGGTTAATATCAAAGTAATCGCGGACGCAGTACGGGCTGCCGATGCTCTTGACCTGGCCGATGGGGTGGATGGGCATGAGCCATACCGTCGTCACGCCCAGCCGCTGCAAATCGGGGAGCCGCGCTTCGACGCCCCGCAAGTCCCCGGCGGCGGAGAACGCGCCGAAGTTGACCTCGTAGACGACCGCCCGAGGCACCCAGGCGGGCGTCTGCGGCGCGGGAGCCGCTTGGGGCGCTGCCGCAAAAAGCATCAGGCCGGCGGCAAGCGCCGGGAGTATTTGAAAGAGGCTTGTCATTTTGTTTCAGTCCGATTGCGGTTAGTCATCGGTCCGTCTCAGGATGCTGGATCAGGGCCGTTTGTTCGGCCTGGACGATCTTGTCGCCTATCTGCTGCGCGCTCGATCCTTGATGGCGTTTGCTGGTATCAACGATCAGTATGAACTCAATGGTTACAGGTTTCGAGGAGAAGCGTTGTGAACTCACCCGATACCGCTTGTAGCCTTGAAGAACAAGCTCAGTTTGGCCTCTGCCCACGCAAGTCTCCACGAGTTCCTTTAGAGGGACCATGCCGTCGGTGCTGTAGCTCGTCAGCAGATATCTGGCTTTCAGGGAATGCATTAGGTTGACATAAGCCGTTGTCGCTTCCCGACGAGAGTTATAGGCGCTGCGTCTCTGTGTTCGCCAATCCTCACGGATCGCGGCCTTGTTCCTGCCCTCAATCTTTTCGCTCAACAGGGGCTTATCCCAGAGAGCGATCGTATTCAGCACATGGTAGTTGCTGCCATAGGGGTGCTGATTGTAAGGAGGGTCAAGATAGGCCACATCCGCCTGCACTTGGGCCTCTTCCAGAGTTGAGGCCAAATTTGCGCTGTCCACCTGGAAAACACGATTGTCTTGACGGTTATCGTGAAAGACACTCGGCTTCAAGTGGAAGTCCGAGAGTATTCTGTAGAGCGCGGTCCCGGTCTGGCCGCCCCAGCCGTTGTGAAAGCCTTTGAACACGCCGCTGGTGTTGCTCGTGTAACAGGCTTGATAAAGCATGGGGGCGAGCAGACACGCTCTCTCCAGCGGCGAAATCAAGCCGGCCTCTTCCCACCGGGCGACTTCCGTTCGCATCGCATCCATCATCATCCCGTTAGAACGGGTGTAAAAGAGCCGGTCCGTGAGAATATCGTAGTGGCCGTCATTGGAGGGGCACAAATGCCCAGTGATCCAGTCTTCCCTCGGCGCGAGCGTGTTTAGCCGATGGAGTGCATGGGCATAGCCGCCGAGATCACGAAACTCCGGCGCTTCGTTGCACTGGATGCAGCATTGATTGATCTCGAAAGAGTAAGGCTCCCAGTCGTTGGCGACCACCCGGAAGCCCATCTTTTTCGCCATGCGTGAGACCACGCCGCTGCCCGCAAAAACGTCAAGAAAGGCGGCCTCCGGCCCGACTCCCGCGTGATGAAGCGCCTGCTGGATCAAACCGAGCAATTTCCGCTTGTTGCCTATGTAGGGGATGAGCTGGCTGAAAATGTAGTCGTCGGTATGGGCGGCGGCATGATCTTCCCGGCCGTAACAATAGGGGTTCATTGGAGGGTTTCATTGGTCTGCCGACAGCGCCCACGCCTGCTCGGCGAGGCGTTTCATCATCAGGCTCTGCTCCCAGCGGTCGCTGAACTCGCGGCCGTCGGGCAGGGTGATGGCGTAGCGCGGCGGGCCTAGCTCAGAGGCGAAGGGGAACACGTCGCCCGGCCTTGCCCCCTGGCGCCAATGGGACATCGCACTCGCCCACAGGCGGACGAAGAACTGGGCCGTCTCGCCGGACCCGTCGCCCACGTCCACCTGCACCTGCTCGCCATTGGAGATGCGCCCGTGCAGGTGGGCGACGCGCGAGGATCGGGTCCATCCGGTCAATCGCCCGCTCGTCCTCCCAGCCGTAGAACTCGCCGATGACGACGAAATGCGATAGGTCGCCGGTGAAGGTGATCTCGGGCATCCGCTCGATTAGCTCCAATGCCTGGTTCAGACTTTCGGGGATGTTGCCCCGGTGGGTCTCGATGAACAGCGGCAGGCCGTGGCCGGCGGCGATTTTGACGGCTTCGCGCAGGAACGAGACGGCCTCGTCGAGAGGGACATACGGATGAAGAGGCTGGGCGAACACGAAATCGGCGTTCAGCCGCTTGGCCTGCTCGATTGTCCGGCGCGTGTCTTCCAGGGTCAACGGGTGGTGGCCCAAAACCAGGCGTAGCCCGGCGGCGTCCAGGGCGTCCTTGTGCCGCCGTTCGTCGCTCTCATCCAGCCAGCACTCGACCGCCTCAAACCCGGCCTCTTTGACGTGCCCAAACTTCTCGCCCAGCGTCCATGCCCCGTCGGGGGGCGCGTTCATCGGCAGCCCCAGCAGCGACCAGAGCGAGTGCTGAACGCGCAGCCGGGGCGGGTTCGGGGAGCCGTCGTTGTAACGGGTCAAGGGAGCGTTCATTAGCCCTGTCCGTTTCGGAGGATGGTGGGCGCGTCGGTCGTCACGGAGGTGCCGGCGGCGCTTTTGGTTTCCAGCCGTCCGACACGGCCTTCCATTCGGCTCAGGGCCTCGTCGAAGGAGATGTCGAATGATGGCTGGTGCTGTGCATCTCGCTGACCTGCTGCTTGAGGGCTTGTAATTCGGCGGACGTACCCTCGCCGCGCGGCGTGAGCGACTGCTGCATGATTTCCCGCTCCGCCCTCATCCTGTCTATCTTGGCCTTGTTGCCCGCGAGGATGACCAGTCCGATGCCGCCGAAGAAGCCGAGGCACTCAACTAACTCGCCCAAGGCGTGCAGTATTTCCATGTTCTTCTCCTTAGCGCAGCCCGACTTGCTGTGCTTCTTCTGGCTGGGAGAGGGATGCGGAGCGGACTGTTGCAGGCGCCGTTTTTGTTTCGATCCGCCCGACCCGCTCTTCCAGCCGCTCGACGCTGTGTTCCAGGCTCATGTCGAACTGGGTGCTGGTGTCGCGCAGGCCGGCGATCTCGGCCCGCAGGGCGTCAAGCTGCCGGGTGACATCCTCGTTCTTCCCCTGCTGGGCTTGGAGCCGCATTTTCATCCGCCACTCCTGGGACTTCAAGATGCTCTGGACGATGCCGCCGCCGACTCCCAGAACGATGGCGCTGATCGGAATCATGAGGGCAAGAATGCCTGCGTCCATGGTGTTCTCCCTTTTTATTTTCCTTTTGACACTTACAGGCGCGAAAAGTTGCGGAGAATGGCGAGACCCACCGGGCCGGACTTCTCCGGGTGGAACTGGGTGGCCCAGACGTTGCCCCGGTGCAGGGCGGAGCAGTAGGAGACGCCGTAGTCGGTGGTCGCTGCCCAGTCGGCGGGGTCGTCGGGCGCGCAGTAGTAGGAGTGCAGGAAGTAGGCCATCGGCGAGGCCCTCGGCAGGTCCGCGCCCAGCGGCGAGTTGGGAACGAAGGCGATGTCGTTCCAGCCGATCTGCGGGGTCTTGCGGCCCTCGCCGGGCGGGAAGCGGCGGACCCGGCCCGGCACCACGTCCAGGCCCCGGACGCCCGACTCGCCCTCCTCGCTGCCGGTCAGAAGCACCTGCATCCCGACGCAGATGCCTAAAAATGGGCGGCCCGAGGCGATGAATTCTAACGCGATTTGGTCTACACCCGACCGGCGCAGGGAGTGCATGGTCGAGTCGAACGCGCCGTCGCCGGGCAGAACGGCCTTGTCGGCGCGCGCCACCTCGGCGGGATCGTCGGTCACGAACGCGCCGCTCATGCCGACGCGGTGGAACGCCTTCTCGACGCTCCGCAGGTTCCCCATGCCATAGTCTATAATTGCAACTTTCATGGGATTAGTTCCGTATCCACTGCCGTCGGACGGGGTATTCCATCTTGGCGCCCGAAGGCCGCAGGTCGCACCGGCGGATGGCTTCCTCGGCGACAGCGAGCTGGGCGGCGGTGGAAACCAGGGACAGCCAGACGAGTTCCCCGCTGCCTTCGCCGTAGATGGAGTACGCGCGCCCCTGGTCCAGCCGCCGAACCTGCGCCCAGGCGGCGTCTTTGCGCCCCAGAATGGACCGCTGATGCAGGCCCGCCTCGTCCACTTGAAGCTGGAACGACAGGGTCAGCAGCAGCGCGCCGAAGAAGACGACGAAGGGGACGGCGAGGACGAGCAGGTTCTGCGTCTCGTGGCGGCTGGCCGCCAGCCCGATCCCAATCATGCCGACCAGGCTGAACAGAGCCGCGCCGATCCGGTAAGAGAGGTCGGCGGGGAAGACGCTCGGCAGCATGAGGGGTGTCGCTTGTGAAGCCATGAACTATAAACTCCCCTTCGTGCTGGGGATGCCCAGGACGCGCTCATCGTGCCGCTTCGCCATGTCCAGCGCGCGCCCGAAGGCTTTGAAGGCGGCCTCGGCGATGTGGTGGGCGTTCGCCCCGCGCCGCTGCTCGAAATGCAGGGTCAGGCCCGCGTTGGCGGCGACGGCTCGAAAGAATTCCGTCACCAAATCGGTGTCGAACGTGCCGATCTTAGGTGAACTGAAGGCAAAATCGGAAACCAGCAGCCCGCGCCCGCTCCAGTCCAGCGCGCAGGACACCAACGCCTCATCCATTGGGACAAAGGCGAACCCGTAGCGGGCGATCCTGGCCTTGTCGCCGACCGCCTCGCGCAAGGCCTGGCCCAGCGCGATGCCCACGTCCTCGACCGTGTGATGATCGTCAATGTGCAGGTCCCCCGTGGCCGTCACGGTCAGGTGCAGCAATCCGTGGCGGGCGACGTGGGTGAGCATGTGGTCGAAGAAGCCGACGCCGGTGACGATCTCGCTGCCGCCGTCGCCGTCGAGCGAGACGGAGAGCGAAATGTCGGTCTCGGATGTGCGGCGTTCGATTCCGGCCTGGCGTGTGGGTGTCATGTGCCCCCATTGTACCAAACGGGCGGCGGTTTGTCTACACAACCACCCCCCCCGCCCCCAATTCTGGGAGCCAGTGGGGAGGGCCTGTAGGGGCGCGATTCATCGCGCCCTCTTTCGGGCGATGCCGAGAAGAAGGGCGTGGTGAACCCCTACGCCAGATAGGAGGCGGAGGGCGGTCTGAAGCCTGCCTCACAGGCTCAGGCCGGCCACATGGCGGCTCAGGTCGGCGCGCGCCGAGGCCAGCTCCTCCCGCCGGGCGTCGCGCTCCGCCGTCAGAGTCCCGATCTGTGTTTCCTGCTTGTCCAGTTCGCCGACATAGCGCCGGTACAGGTCGGACTTGTGATCCAGGGCCTCCATGTTCTTGCGGATGCGCTCCTGCCCTTTGGTGATGGACCCGAGCTGCGCGTCCATCTCGGCGGCGCGCACTTCCAATTCGGCCAATCGCTGACGCCGGGCGGCCACGTCTTCCAGCGCGGCCCGCATCGGGGCGGTCGCCTCCGGTGAGCTGGTGTAGACTGCTAGAGTTTCGCGGTCCGAGTCCACCAGCGCGAGCGAGTCCGTGTAGCTGCGCTCCTCGCGGACGCTGAACGTGACGGCGGCGCCCGCCGGGGCGGCGAGGTCAAAGCGGTAGTGGTTCGCCGTGCGCTCGGCGGGCGTCTCCGGCTCGGTCAGCCGCCATCGCTCTCCACTGTTGGGGTGTTCGACGATGATTACTCGCGTGGCAGTGCCATTGTTCTTGAAAGTATAGTTAGTCGCGAAATTGTCTTTGCGGCTGACCTTGAGCACGCCTTTAGCGATACGGATTTCAGTTACGGTGCCACTCTGAATGTCTCTCTGCATATCAGCATCCACAGCTAGGTCTATGGCGTAAGTGAGCAGGCGCGTCTGGCCCGCCTCGGTGTCGTCCATCAGGGCGTCGCCGACGTAGCCCGCCGCGCCCCCATCCTGCGTGTCGAAGACGGTCAGCGGCCCGCCCATCAGATGCAGGTCGGTCGTGTTCTTCAGTCGGATGCCCGTCAGCGGGTGATCGGCCTGGACACGGCTGTTGTAGACCGAGACGCGCTCGGCCTGAACTTCAGCGGCAACAAAAGGAATCATGGCGGACTGCTGGCGCGGGACGGACACAGGCACGTCAATGTGGTAGGCGAACAGCGCCGAGCCGAGCGACGCGCCCGTGGCGGCGACGCTCCGCTGGACGGCCTGACCGGGGTTCATCCCCGATCCACCAAGTTCGGCGGCCGCACTCGCCTTGCGGGCGCGAGACATGGCAGGCGCGGGGGCCGCCGCCATGAACGCCGCCTCTGTCGGCTCCTCCATAGCGAGGTCAATGTCCCGATGGTCCATCATGTTGCCCGCGTAGGTCTGCGGGGTGGGCGAGGCGGGGATGCGCGGCTGGACGGTGGGGCGGGGGACATAGAGCGGCGTGTAGAGGTCCTGGATGAAGGAGAGGGGGCGGCCCGAAACGAGGCTCAGATGGGTATTCGCCCAGTCATCCTGGCCCGTGTTCTGGACCAGCGCCCAACCTTGCAGGCGGGGCGTGTCGCCCAAGACGAGCCGGTAGGAGGTCTGCCAGGCGGGGGCTTCCAGCAGGTAGCCGATCTGGACCGTGCGGTAGCCCTGGCCCGTGAAGGTCAGCGTCACGGGCCGCTTGCCGGCGTCCCGGCCCTGCGCGACGGCGGCCAGCGCCTGCCGCAGCTCGTCGGCCAGGGCGTCGTCGTTGATCTGGAGGCTGCGGACGGCGTCTAGGGAGATGGTGTGCAGGGCATCCCCGGCCAGCAGGGTCAATAGAGGCCGCTCGGTCGTGCCCTGGCCTTCCGGCAGGAACACAGTCTGCGTCTCGACGCCTGAAATGATGCCGGTCAGCGGGCTGGTGTTGTCCGTCGTCAGGGTGACGGCGACGCCGCGCATCCGGCCCAGCAGCGTGGCCCGGTCCGGGTTGTCGCCGATGTCCAGGGAGAACGCTTGCAGGGCCTTATGCACGGGGTCCTGGGCGGCGTAGGTGACGGGCGAGATCGCGCCGCCCCCGCCGTCCAGCAGGACCAGGGACTTGAGCACGTCGTTGACCTGGCCGACGGGGAAGAACAGCGTCAGGCGGGCGTCGCCCTCGACCTCGCCGCCGCGCTCGAAGTAGCCGACGCCGCTGGTGTAGAGCGTGACGCGCGTGATGGGGAGCATGGTCTGGGTCTCCTTCGGGGACTGTGCTGCGGGTATTGGGCCGTTACGTTTTTGAGGGCGGTTGAAACCGCAGCAACAAAGGCACAAAGTCACCCCAATAAAGCCTCGCCCTTCGGCGACTAAGACTGGAACCTGCGAAGGCAGGTTTCGTGAACTTGTTGCCGCGACTTTAGTCGCCCGCACAAAATGCAATGGTCACTGTGCTGCGGGTATTGTACCTCTTCAATCCCCCGGAATTCACTCCGGGGCAGCTCGAATGGTCCCTTTCGCGGCCTCGCCGCGCCTTCGTTATGATGACACTCGAAACTGACACGGAACTTGTCCGCCGCGCACAGGCCGGAGACCGACTGGCCGGGGGACGGCTGACGGAGTGCCACCGGCGCTCCATTCTTGCCCTCGCCTACCGGACGCTGGAAAACGCCGACGACGCTCAGGACGTGGCCCAGGAGGCATTAGTGTATGCCTTGCAGCGGCTTCCCGATCTGCGGGAGGCCGGCAAGTTCGCCGGCTGGCTCCGCCACATCACGCTCTCCCTCTGCGCCGACTACCGCCGACGCCGGGGCACACGGCGATTGGGTGAGCCGATCACCGTCCTGAGCGAAGCCGGTGAGGAGATCAACTATGTGGAAATGTTCACCGTCCGGCAGGCCGTGGCGGACCTGTCCGACGCCCACCGGACGACCCTGCTGCTGCACTACGTCGGCGGCTGGTCGCGGGAGGAAGTCGCGGCAATTCTCGAAATCCCCATCAACACGGTCCGCAGCCGGCTGATGGCCGCCAAGCGAAACCTACGTGCCGAGCTGCCCGGCTTTCTGCCGGAGCCAGTTATACCCAAAGGAAAACCCATGCCCACCGACACCTTCGGCCTGTCCGAAACACAGCTCTCGCTCATCAACACGGCGTTCCCCGGAGCGCGCCTTCTCTCCGTCCAGGCTGACCTGGAACCCTGGATGCCGTTCGGCCCGCGAGTTCATCTCGCCTTAAAAGATGGCAGCGAGAAGACCGTGGATTTCCGGGGAGACATTACCCCGGAGCGCGCGGCGCTGCTTCCCGTGCTGGAACGGTTAGGCGTCCCCGGCCCCCGGATCATTCATGGTCCCGTCCCTCGCCCCAGCAGCCGGCGCAATGTGGAGAACTGGAATGGGGCCGACTATGATACGCTGTGCGAAGCGCCGCGCGGCGACAACCTGCTGCTGTGGGCGCTGGGCGGGACGCCGCACCGCATCCGCCTGGCGACCGAGCGGGCGTTTGAGGCCATTGACAAGCTGCAAAGCATCACAGGGGCCTTGCAAGCCGACCCCGTGGGCGCAAAACTGGAGCGCCGGACGCTGGCCGACGAGGTCGCCATCCTTATGGAGGACGCCCGGTGGAACGCCGACCCGTGGCTGGCCGAGGAAGGCCGCGCCCGCGCCCAATGGCTCGCCGACCCGTGGTTTGCGGCGGCGCTGGCGAAGGTGCAGGCGGCGATTGCCGACATCCATGACCCGCTGGTTTACACGAGCTATGGGTTTTTCTTCCCGCTTTCCTACCGGATCACCCCAACCGTCGTCTTCGAGGAACCGTTCGGTGCGCCGGGGGACCCGGCCTATGAAAAGAACCCGCTGGTCGAGTTCGTCGGCCCCTTCGGCCATTACGGCGACCCGCTGCTGGGCCTGGCGATGGTATGGGTTTACGACTGCTATCCGTTCGTGCATACGGGCTTCGTGGAGCAGTTCTTGTGGCGGCGCGGGGTGACGAAGCGGGAGTTCGGCCCCCGTCTGGCCCTGAAGGCGCTGCAAATGATCGCCCGCGACCTGCCGCTCGCGTGCCCCGCCGAGGGCGGGGGCTACTGGGACGGCCTGCACGGGTGGGCGGAGCAGGGCCTGGGGTGGATGTGAGTAGCAGATGTTACGCAGGGTCTCAGAGGCCGTGGGGCTGATTAGCCGTAGGGCTGATTAGCCGTGGGGCTGAAGCCCTCGGCTGCGGGGCGAAGCGCCCAGTCTCACCCCAATAAAGCCTCCCCCTGCGGGGAGACAAGAGCATGGAGACACGAGCGGGGTACTTCTCCTTGTCCGCGCCGGCGGACACTGGGCGTCCGCGCCCCACAGCCGAGGGCCTCAGCCCCACGGCCTTCCCGGCCCACTTGCGTAACATCAGGGAGTAAGATGGATGTAAAAGGAAGGCCCTCCCGGAGTCATTGCTTCGGGAGGGCCTTCCACCTATTTTGACCGTGCACCTGCCTTTGAAGTCGTTGCCTTACGTGTTACGTCGCGCCGCTGGCTCCGGTCAGAAACACCGGACGGCACACGGGCCACACGCCTTATCGCTGCTGCGTTCCCACCCTGACGAGGTTCGGAGGTCGTCCGTTGCGCCGGGTCCGTCCATCAACGCTGCGCGCGCGCGCCAATCCGTAAGTGAGCGATCCGAGGGTAGGGATTCCGCCTCCCATAATGCGGGTTTGGAGAAGAGGGCACCGCAGACGCCCCGCCTAGCACGATCAAACTGTCACACTTGCATCAGTATCCTGACGAGTCGGGCTAGTGTACCCGATTTTGGTCCGAATTTCATCCCAACTGTCTAGTTGAAGACTTTCTCCCCCTTGCCCAGAATATCGTCCCGTGTCAGTGTGAAGGTCTTGACCAGGTAGCGCAGGCCGGGGATGGGCGTGGCATCGGTCGGCAGCGGCGTTTTGCCGTCGGAAACCACCAAGTTCGCCTGCGGCCCCAGCCCTTCGCCTTTCCAGCCGATCCGGTCCTGCACCTGGATCGGGGCGTCATTCGGGTTGTTCGGCATGAAGTAGGTCGAGACCGTGTAGCGCGGCGCCTTGAACGAGTACATGTCCTGGTCCTGGCTCATGTCGAACTTGTGGCCCTGGTCGCCGCCGATCTTGCCGCCCCGGACCGAAACGGCGTCCTGCATGATCGTCACGCTCGGGTCCACACTCGAAGTGAGGGTGTAGGCTCCGAGGACGGGCAGATGATAACCGGCGTCCTGAAGACGAATCTCGACCCGGCAGCCGTCCACGGGGCCAAAGGTCCGTGCGCCGGTTTCCAGGTTGAACGCCTTCGCGCCGATGGCTTGGAGTGTGCCCCGCAGGACAAAGACCTTGGGGGCGACGCGGACAAGCTGCGGGGCGAAGTGCATGTCGAGCGGCTTGGCCGTATCAATGGGGCGATATTTGAGACGGCCTTGCAGCTCGTAAAGCTGTTTCTGCGCGATGGTTTTGTCCTGCTGTTCCGAGTAGTCATTCGGCTTCTGCTTGATAAGCGCGTCGTGCAGCGCGAGAACCTTGTTCCACTGGTCCAGGGCGGCCGGGATGTTGCCGCTGAACTCATAAGAGTGGGCCAGCCCGTGGCCGACGGTCATGACGCCTTTGTCCGCCTCGTCGAACTGCGTCGGATCGTTGGCATCGCTCAGGTTCTTCGCCCGGACCACGTTCCAGCCCTTCTCGAACCACTGCGCGGATTTGGGGAAGTCTTCGAGCTTGCGGAAGTAGTGGACGAACGCCATGTCCGCGTACAGGTCCGGCTGGTCCGGGTTGTTGGCGATGCCCTCGCCGAGCAGGGACAGGGAGAACGGGATGTAGCGCCGGTCGGAGCGCTCCGCCGAGTCGGTGAAGTTGTAGTCCATGTGCCACGCGCCGGTCTCGTACACGTCAATCTGGTGGGGGTCCAGCCAGGTGATGACGCGGATCAGGGGCATGATGGCCTCGTAGTCGCCGTTGTGGAAGAACTCGTCGCAGCGCACCCACAGCATCCCGGCCACGGCCTCGCGGAAGCCGGTGAAGGCGCCCAGGGCCATCTCGACCGGCAGGTTCTTGGCGCCCTGCTTGAAGCTCTGGGAGGGCGCGTAGTTCTTCTGATAGATCGGGTCAATGCCGCGCTGCAGCAGGGCGACGGGGATGAATAAGAGCAGGGCGATCACGAGCATCTGCACGCGCCGCGCTTGGGTGTTCATGTTTAGACCTCCCGCCGATCAAAGATCACCGTGCCGAGCATCAGCAGCAGGACGGTGTAGATCAGCGCATAAGCAATGGTCATCGCCATGTAAGCCGGCTCCTGAGTCACAGGTACACCGGGGTTGATGAAAGGGTTCTGGATCGCGTAATTGCCGAAGTTGGGCATCAGCAGGTGCAGATGCAGAAAGCCGAGCGGCCCATCCGCACTGAGCACCCCGCTGGTCCCAAGCAGCCAAACGCCGAACGTCACGAAGAAGTTGACGACGGGGGGCAGGAAGACCGAAAAGAACATCGCCACCGCGCCCAGCAGAGTCATCTGAAGAAAGATCATGAGCAGGTTCTTGAGCAGCGCCAGGTCAACCTGCGCCACCGTCAGGCGGCTGTCCCCGGAGTGAATGTACTGGACTTGCTTGGCCGTCATGATCACCAGAAAGAAAAGCCCCATCAGAGCGATGTTCGCCAGGACCGTCATCAGGCCGCCGAGGAACTTCCCAGTCAGGTACTGGTAGCGCTGGACGGGCTTGGACAGGATGCTGTAGATTGTCCGCCGCTCAATCTCGGCGGGGATTAGGGTGATGTAAAGGATGATGCTGATGAAGACGCCTGCCAGCGAGATCACGCCCAGGCCCAGACTCTTGGTGACGTTCAGGTCGCGGGCGGGAGTCAAAGCCCCAAACGCCATGCCCATGAGCATGATGGTGAGCGCGCCGAACAGGAAGACCAGCAGGATTTTCCGACGCCGCGCTTCCTCGAAGGTGCTGGAGGCCAGCAGCCAAATGGTGGTCATGGTCGGTCCTCCGACGACGAGGGGACGTTGAAGGCCGTGCCGGTCTCGACCTCGCCCTGGTGGACAACCTCGTAGAAGATGTCTTCCAATGTGCGCCGGGTCTGCGTCATGGACACGACATCGCCGCCCGCCGCCCGCACCCAGTCCAGGACGCGGTTCTTGCTTTCCGTCGAGGCGTTCGTCGTCAGGATCATCGTTTCCCCGGCCTGTTCGACCTGGGAGGTCATGTCGCGCAGGCTCGCCATTTGGCTCTCGCTTGCTTTGACACGCTCGGCGACGACTTCGACGCTCGCCCCCGCGATTAGGTCGTCCACATGCCCGATGCGGCGTATCTGGCCGCCGTGCAGGATCGAGACGCGGTCACAGACCAGCTCGACGTCGGATAACTGGTGCGATGACAGGAAGATGGTCCGGCCCTCGGCCTTGAGGTGCAGGATCAGGTCGCGGATGTCCCGGTGCGCGACCGGGTCCAGGCCCGACGTCGGCTCATCGAAGAACAGCAGCTTGGGGTCGTTGATCAGCGACTGCGCGATGCCGACGCGCTGGAGCATCCCCTTGGAGAACGAGCGCAGGGGCTTCTTTCCCGTCCCTTGCAGGCCGACCCGCTCAAGCAGCTCATCCACGCGCTTTTGCTTCGTCGCGCCGGTCAGCCCGAACAGGCTGCCGTAGAAGCCGACCACCTCCTGAGCGGTCATGTGCTCGTAAAAATAGGGCGATTCGGGCAGATAAGAAATCTTTTCCTTAACGTCAATGTCGCCGGCGGGCTTGCCCAGAACGAGGACTTCGCCCGCTGTCGGGAAGATCAGGCCCAGCAGGGTCTTGATGGTCGTGGTCTTGCCCGCGCCGTTGGGGCCGAGGAAGCCGAAGATCTCGCCTTCGTAGACATCCAGGCTGATGTTGTCAACGGCGGTGACCTTCTTGTACTGCTTGACCAGGTTCTTGATCTCGATGGCTTTGGCGTAGCCGCTGGAAGCCCCGGCCGAGGGCCGGACACCGTCCGCCGGCGCGGTCGCCGCCGGGGCGGGGGGTGTGGTAGTGTCGTTTGCCATGTGCGTGACTGCGTTCCTTCTGATGACGACTGGATGAGGCTGGATACGTCCCAATACGGGCAAGGATGCTGCTTTTGTGCCGCCCAGATGAGATGAGTTACTTGATAAGGATGAAAAGGGGGACGGCGCGGCGACGTTGCCCATGCGTTTAGTACGCCACTAGTATACAACGCCGGGCGCCCGTCTGTCAAGAAACCGCCGGGGTTGAGAGGTTTCAATAGGCGGCGCGGGAGGAACATGGGAAGAACGATGTGCCGAACCTTGCTGGTTTTTTCTCTGCTCCTCCTCGCCCTTCTGCCCCTGCCCGCTGGGGCGCGGGGGGACCTGTCCCGCTACCACGACAAGAACCGTCTGCTGCTGGTCTTCGCGCCGAGCGCGGCTGACTCGCGCTGGGCGCGGCAGGACGCGTTGCTGAGGGGGAGTCGGGCGTCGTTCCTTGACCGGGGCTTGCTGCGCTTCGACCTCTTCGAGCGTGGCCGGAGCCGACGGGCGGGAATGCCCCTCGGACGGGACGAGGCGGTGGCCCTGCGGGCGCGCTACCGGGTGAAGAAGGGTAGTTTTCGGGCCTTGCTGGTCGGCAAAGACGGTCATGTCGCCTTCGGCGGGCCGATGCCGGCGGCCCTGAGTGTCCTGACGGGACGCATTGACCGGATGCCGATGCGCCGGGACGAGATGCGGCGGCGCGGAGAGGTCGAAGCGCAATGAGGCTCAGGCGCAAGCGCGAAGAGGTCGAAGCGCAGCAAGCCCCGCTCGTACACGACCCCATCACAGCGAACATTGACGCTGTGGTCGCCTTGCACGCCTTCGCGGAGCAGCAGGTAGACACGCATCAGCGCACGGTCGAGTCGCTGACGGCCTGGCTGGGGCGCCCACAGTTCTTTTATGGCATCCTCGTCGGCGTCGGCCTCTGGATGGGGGCCAACTCGCTGGCGCCGCTTCTCGGCTGGAAGCAGCGCGACGACCCGCCGTTCTTCTGGATGCAAGGGGGGGTCGGGCTGGGTGCATTGCTGATGACTTCGGTGATCCTAATCACGCAGAACCGGCAGGGCAAGCTGGCGGAGCGGCGCGAGCAGTTGGAACTCCAGATGAGCCTGCTGACCGAGCAGCGCACGGCCAAGATCATTGACCTGCTGGAAGAGCTGCGCCGCGACATGCCCAGCGTTCACAACCGCGTGGACCTGGAGGCCGAGGCACTGACCAAGACCGTGGACCCGCACGAGGTCCTGACGGCGCTCGAGAGCAAGCTGGAGGAGACACTGGAAGTGCCGTCGTCGGATGAGGCTTCGCTCCTGGTGACGGAGCGGATAGACGCGGCGGCGGCGGAGACGCAGGAAGAGATCGAGCGGGCGAAGCAGGACAGCGATGCTACGCCTCCAGGACGCAGGGAATCGTGAAGAAGAAGGCGCTGCCCTGGCCCGGCCGGCTTTCTACCCAGATGCGGCCGCCGTGGGCTTCGACGGCCAGCTTGCAGAAGGTCAGGCCCAGCCCGGTGGACATCTTGCGTCCGGCCTTGCGGCTCTCAACCTGGCCGAACTTCTCGAAGATGCGGTCAAACGCCTCCGGGGGGATGCCCTCGCCTGTATCGCGGACACTGAAGAGCACGATCCCTTCGCCTATTTCAGCAGAGGCGGTGACGGTGCCGCCGGCGGGCGTGAACTTGATGGCATTGCCCAGCAGATTGACCAGCGTCCGGCGCAGCTTGTCCTCGTCGCCGGAAAACGGCGGCAGGTCCAGCGCGGCTTGCTGGGCCAACGTCAGCCCGTCCGCCTGGGCGAGCATGGCGACCTGCACCGTCGCCCGCTCGATCAGTCCCGCCGCTGTGAGCGGCGTCCGCTCCAGCGGCACCGACTCCTGCTCCATCTTTTCAACATCCAGAAGGTCATTGATCATGCCGAGCAGTATCTGGCCGCCGTCCACGGCGATTTCCAGCATCTCGGTTTGGATTTCATTCAGGTCGCCGACGAGCGGCACGGTTTGGAGGCCGCTCAGGAGGGACGTGAGCGGAGTCCGCAGGTCGTGGACGATCATGTGCGTCAGATCATCCCGCAGCCGTTCCAGCTCCTGGAGCTTGCGGTAGCTTTCCGCCAGCTCCGCCGTGTAGCGCAGCTCGCGGTCGCGGGCGCGCTTCTCGCGCAGGCTGGCCCCGACGCGGGCGCGCAGCAGGGTCGGATTGAAGGGCTTGGGCAGGTAATCCGCCGCGCCCATCTCGATGCAGCGGACGACGCTGTTCATCTCATCGAGCGCGGAGATCATGATCACGGGCAATCGCTGAGTCCGGGGGTCGTTTTTAATGCGCGACAGCACCTCGTAACCGTCCATGCCCGGCATCATGATGTCCAGCAGGACAAGATCAAAAGGCTGGGCGGCCAGGGCGTCGAGCGCTTCCTGCCCGCCGGACGCGGTGACGGCCCAGTGACCTTGCTTTTGCAGGCGGCGGGCGAGAACGTCCCGATTCTCCTCGTTGTCGTCCACCACCAGCAGCAGCCCGCTTTCCTCGCTTTCGGCCTGCACCCCGCTCACGGGAATAACAGCGGCAGAGGGCGGTTTCGCCGGTGCCGAGGCAGCCGGTGCCGAGGCGGCCGGTGCCGAGGCGGGCTGCGGGGCATTGGTCAGACCGAGCGAAGCGGCGTTGAGACGCTCATCCACGAGCGCCAGCAGACGCTTGCCGGCCGCGTGAATCTTCTCGACGTCGGCGACGAGGTCCGACCGGCCCAGGTCGCGCAGATCGTCCAGCACCATCTCGCCGTAGCCGAGGACCTGGCCGATGGGGTTCCGTAGGTCGTGCCGCAGACTCGCGAGGGCTGTTTCGTTCACGCAGTCCTGCTTCCCATCAGCAAGCCCTCGATCTTTTCGAGCAGGCGCGGTAGGTCAACGGGCTTGGTGTCGTAGTCGTCGCATCCTGCGGCGACAGCCTTGTCGCGGTCGTCGGACATGGCATGAGCGGTCAAGGCGATGACGGGAATGCCGCGCGTTGCCGGGTTGGCCTTGATCTGGCGGGTGGCCTCCCAGCCGTCCAGGATGGGCAGGCTCATGTCCATCAGGATCAAGTCCGGCTGTTCGGTAACGGCTTGAGAGATGCCTTCACCGCCATCATTCGCTAGGGAGACTTCATACCCTTTGCGGATGAGGCGGCGGGAAAGCATGTCCCGGTTGTCCTCGTTGTCTTCCACCAGCAGGATCTTCGGCATCGGCTTCTCCCTTATTGCTTGCGGGCCGTCACCAGCGCGCGAACTTCGCGCAGCAAGGCGTCGCGATCCCAGGCGCCTTTTTGCACGATCTTCTCGACAGAACCCTGCAACCGCAGCCGGTCCGTCTCGGTGATGTCTTTGGCCGTCAGCACGATGACGGGGATTGCTTGCCATTCGGGGCGCTCCTGTAGACGCCGGGCGAACTCAAAGCCATCCATTTCGGGCATCATCAGGTCCAGCAGAATCAAGTCAGGCCGCAGCGTCTGCATCTTTTCCAGCGCAACGCGCCCGTTGGCCGCCTCCATCACGTTCCAGCCTTCCCGCGTCAGGAGGGCGCGCATCATGTCGCGCGTGGCTTCATCATCCTCCACCAGCAGGACGCCGCATCCGCCCTCGCCGCAGCGGTAGCGCCCGAGCAGGGCCGCGAGGCGGTTGCGGTCAATCGGCTTGGTCAGGTAGTCCGTCGCGCCCAAAGCAAAGCCGATGTTCTTGTCGGCCACCATCGTCAGCATGATGACAGGGATGTCCTGGGTCTCGGCGTCCGCCTTGAGCTGCTGCAAGACGGCCCAGCCGTCCATGCCGGGCATCATTACATCCAGGGTGATGGCGACGGGATGCAGCTCTCGCGCCAGCCGCAGGCCCTCCTCGCCGCTGCCTGCGGTGGCGGGCCGGAACCCTTCTTTGGAAAGGAACCGGCGCATCAGGTCCCGCGCTGCGGGATCGTCGTCAATCACCAGTACGAGATCGCCGTCGGAGGTAAGCGGCGGCGTCTCTAAATGGACAGCGGCCGGCAGCATGTCCCCCGCAGCTTTCGCTTCCTGGACGACCGCGGGCAGGCGCAGCGTGAACACCGATCCCTTGCCCGGCTCACTCTCAACAAGGGTGTCGCCGCCCATCATGCGGCAGAAGCGGCGCGTGATCGCCAGGCCCAGTCCGGTCCCGCCGTACTTGCGCGTGGTGGAAGCGTCCGCCTGCGCGAACGCTTCAAACAATCCCGCCATTTGCTCGGCCGTCATGCCAATGCCTGAGTCGCGAACCGCGAACAGCCAATCGGGACCGTCACGCCGGACGTCAAGCGTGATCTCGCCGTTCTCGGTGAACTTGGCGGCGTTGGACAGCAGGTTGAAGAGCGACTGGCGGACTTTGGTGAGGTCGGCGCGCATCTTGCCGGCATCCGAAGGGCAGTGGACGATCAGGCGATTGTTTTTCTTGGCGACCAGGGTTTGCACCGTGGCGCCCACATCACCGACGGTCCCGGCAATGTCGAAGTCCTCCAGGTACAGCTCCATCTTGCCCGCCTCGATCTTGGACAAATCCAAAATGTCGTTGATCAGGGCCAGCAGGTGCTTCCCCGCATTCTGGATCTTTTGCAGATCGGGGGTGAAGCTGTCCAGACCCTCATCCTCCGCTTCCTCTTGCAGCATCTCGGAGTAGCCCAGGATGGCGTTCATCGGTGTCCGCAGCTCGTGGCTCATGTTGGCGAGGAACTGCGATTTCGTGCGGCTGGCGGCCTCGGCGGCGTCCTTTGCGCGCCGAAGCTCTTCCTCGGCCTGTTTGCGCTCTATGCCCAGGGCGATGCCGTCTGCCACCGAGGCCAGGGCTTGGAGGGTGGCATCCGTCAGTGGATGGCGGGCGAACATCGCCATGACGCCGAGCAGCCGGCCCTCGACGATTAAGGGATGGCCTGCAAACGCGGCCATCCCCTCGCGCTTGGCCCACTCCTTGTCGCTGACGCGAGGATCGTCCCAGACCGCATTGGTCAGATGGGGCCGGCGCTCCTGGGCGATGAGGCCAATCTTGAACTTGCCGACCGGGACGCGGTCATGAGGGCCGTCGAGATGAGTATAGAGGCCCGCGCTGGCCTGGAGTTCGAGGGCTTCCCCGTCTTGGTCGAGTGTCCAGATGCGGGCGAAGGCGGCATCTAGGTGCCGCACCATAGTCTCGGCGCAATGCTGCAAGGTCTCCGGCAAGTCCGCTTTTTGGGTCAAGGTGACGCCTATCTCCGCGCCCAGCGCTGCCAAGCGCGCCCTTTGGGCCAGCATCTCCTCCCTCTGCTTGCGCTCCGTGATGTCGCGCACGAACGCGCTGAAGGAGGCGCCGTCTTGCGACTTTATCGGAACGATGGCCAGTTCAATTGGGAACTCCGTTCCGTCTCGGCGCAGCGCCGCGATCTCGATCCGCTGGTTCAGCACCGGCCCTTCGCCCGTCTTCAAGTAATGGGCGATGCCGCGCCGGTGTGCATCCCGGTAGCCTTCCGGGATGATGGTCTCGTCCAGGAGATGCCCAAGCGCCTCCGCGCGTGGGCGGCCGAAGATGAGTTCGGCCTGAGAATTCCACCCGGTGATCACGCCGCGCGAGTCCGCATTGATGACGGCATCCAGCGCGGTGTCAACGGTCAATCGCAGCCGCTCCTGGCTCTCCAGAATGGCCTGCGCCTGACGCCGCGTGGTCGCCGTCGCCTCGGCGTACTCGGCCGCGAGCTGCTGAAGCTGCCGCCGCGCCGAGAGCGCCAGCAGTAGGCCACCGACGAGGGCCGCCGCCAGTGCGGTGGCGATGACTCCTTGCGCGGTCCGGCGCGTGGCGGCCTCGCGCGCCGTGCGTGAACGGTCCTCCGCCGAAAGCAGCCCGTCGAACTGTACGCGCATGGCGTCCATGAACTGCTTCCCCCGGTCGTCCGGGACATGATGCAGGGTGGTCCGGTTGAGCACACCACCGTGCGCGATCGTAGACTGGGCATCGTCGTCCCACTGCGCCGACAGCGCACGGATGGCCTCGACGCGCTCTTTCTGCTGCTGACTATCGCCGACCAGGATTCTCAGCCCGTCCAGAGACGGGCCGACCCTATCCCCCGCCGCCAGGTAAGGCTGTAGAAACTTGGGGTCGCCCGTGAGCAGGTAGCCGCGCTTGCCGGTCTCCCGATCCAGCAGCAGCTTTTGCGAGAGGTTCGCCTGGGCGATGACCTGGTTGCTGTGCCCCTCCCACTCGAACACCCGTAGCAGGTGGTTGAACTGCCAGATCAGGACGGCCGACAGCGCCGCCATCAGCAGCAGAGGCAGCAGGGCGGAGCGCGTCAGGAGGCGGTTGAAGCGGGCTTCGTTGATAAGGGGACGCATTGTTGGTAGTATACCCACTCAGCGGCTATCACACCCGCGCATTCCGGGTATAACGGCAGAATGACACGCCTGTCTGAACTCGCACTCCCCTCGTTTCGGGATGGACCTTCTGGACTCGTGATCCCGCAGTACGACCGCCGGGGCATCACGCCCGGCGTCGTCCACATCGGCGTCGGCGGGTTCCACAGAGCGCACGAGGCGGTCTACTTGGACGACCTGATGGCGCACGGGTTGGGGCAGGAGTGGGGCATCTGCGGCGTCGGCCTGCGGCCCGCCGACAAGGCGATGCAGGACGCCCTTGTGCCGCAGGACTGCCTTTACACGGTCGTCACGCGCAGCGCCGAGGGCGACGCGGCGCGCGTGGTCGGCTCACTCGTGCGCTATCTGTTCGCGCCGGAAGAAACGCAGGCCGTTTTGGCCGCGCTGGCCGCGCCCCAGACGCGCATCGTATCGCTCACTATCACCGAGGGCGGGTACAACTTCAACCAGGCCACGGGTGAGTTCCAGGCCGATCACCCGGACATCCAGCACGATCTCCAGCGCCCGGCCCAGCCCGTCAGCGTGTTCGGCTATTTGGCCGAAGCGCTGGATCGTCGGCGACGGGCCGGGTACGCGCCGTTCACCGTGCTGTCGTGCGACAACGTGCCCCAAAACGGCGACATGGCCCGGAAGACGCTGCTGGCCTTCGCCGCCCTGCGCGACCCAGCCCTGCACGACTGGATCGCTGCCAGCGTCGCATTTCCGAACAGCATGGTGGATCGGATTACGCCGCAGACGACGGACGCGGACCGTGAGATGGTGCGAGACGAATTCGGCATTAACGACGCCTGGCCCGTCGTCTGCGAACCGTTCCGTCAGTGGATCATCGAGGACGCCTTTTCCAATGGCCGCCCGCCGCTGGAACGGGTCGGGGCGCAGTTTACCTCAGACGTCCACCCCTACGAAATGATGAAGCTTCGCCTGTTGAACGCCGGCCATTCGGCCATCGGGTATTTGGGCTGGCTGGCTGGCTACCCCTATATTCACGAGATCATGGCCGACGATCTGTTCCGCGAGTACCTCCGGCGGCTGATGGGCCAGGAAGTGACGCCGCTGCTCGCGCCCGTGCCGGGGATCAACCTGGCGGAGTATCAAGCGACCCTGCTGACGCGCTTCGCGAACCCGACGATCAAGGACCAGACCGCGCGCATCTGTCTGGACGGTTCCTCGAAGGTCCCCAAGTTCGTGCTCCCGTCTCTGCATGAGGCACTGGCGGCGGGGCGACCGGCGACGCTGCTCACATTGGCCCTGGCGGGCTGGCTGCGCTACCTGCGGGGAGAGGACGAGCAGGGCCGTCCTTACGCGATTGACGACCCGCGCGCCGAGGAGCTGCAAAGGCTGGCGCGGCAGGGAAAGGCCGATCCGCGCCCCCTGCTGGCTTTGACTGATCTGTTCGGTGAGCTGGGCCAGTCCGCGTCGCTTGTCGCACAACTGACGCGCTTTGGGGAACAGCTCGACGCGGATGGCGCGCGGGCGACACTGGCGCGGGCGCTTCGCTAAATCGAGAAGGTAAAAAGCCCCAACAGGGCGAATAAGAGACCAGACACTTTCTCCGCTGGCTCTAATGGAAACTGTATGTCCTATTTAGACTTGCCGCTGGGCGACCAGGCGCCGGTCATCGTCAACATGATCGTCGAAATCCCGCAGGGGTCCTCCAACAAATACGAGTTCGACCACGACCTGGGCGTCTTTAAGCTGGATCGTACGCTCTACTCGCCGCTCTTTTACCCGTTCGACTACGGCTGGATCTGCGAGACGCTGGCCGAGGACGGCGATCCGCTGGATATCCTTGTCATTACGACCCAGCCGACCTTTCCCGGCTGCCTGATCGCCGCCCGCCCGCTCGGCGTCCTGATGATGCGGGACGAGAAGGGGCCGGACGAGAAGATCCTCTCGGTCGCCGCCGCCGACCCGCGCTTCGAGGGCATCGAGCACCTGTCGGACCTGCCCGCCCACATCCTCAAAGAGATCGTCCACTTTTTCGACATCTACAAAGACCTGGAAGACAAGGAAACCACCGTGCTGGGCTGGCAGGATGTCGCCACCGCCCATCAAGTGATCGAGAAGTTCCGCCACCACCATGAATAGGAAATGAACCCACCCCGCCGCAAGCGGCGACCCTCCCGAAACAGGAGGGTGAAGAGTAGCGCCGGAAGCCTTCGGTCACTGCTCCTTGTCCTCCCGTTCCGGGAGGACCCCTGCGAAGTCACTTGTGACAAGGCAAGGAGGTGGGTTCCGAAGGAGCACGAGTGGGAACCGCTTACACACCGGGGCTGAAGGTCAGCCCCCACACTTTGATACAGCGCACGCGCCGCCTGCCGCTCAAAGGCGACGTGCTGGTCCAGACGGGTCAGGTCGTCTCGCCCGACACCGTCGTGGCGCGCGCCTCGCTGCCGGGCCTGATGCAGTCGGTCAAAGTCGCCGCCCAATTGGGGATTGACGCCGATGAGCTGCCCGGCGCGCTCTTGGTGAAGGAAGGGGACGCGGTTGAGAAGGGGCAGGTGATCGCCGCCACCAAGGCCTTCTTCGGCATGTTCAAGTCCGAGGCCAAGTCGCCGGTTTCGGGCCGTGTCGAGACGGTCAGCGCCGTGTCCGGCAACGTCGGCGTCCGCCAGCCGCCCCTGCCGATCAACCTCACGGCCTATCTGTCGGGCAGCATCGCTGAGATCATGCCCGGCGAGGGCGTGGTCGTCCAGACCGAGGGGGCGCTGATCCAGGGCATCTTCGGCATCGGCGGCGAGCGGGTGGGGGAGGTCCAGATGGTTTCCACGTCGCCCGAAAGCGACCTGACCGAAGCCGAGATCACGCCCGCCCTGGCCGGAAAGATCATCGTCGGCGGCGCGAACATCTCGGGCGCGGCCCTGCGGAAAGCCGCCGAGGTCGGCGTCAAAGGCATTGTCGTCGGCGGCATCATTGACAAGGACCTGATCGCCTTTTTGGGCTACGACATCGGCGTCGCCATCACCGGCCACGAGAACATCACGCTCACCCTGGTCATCACCGAGGGCTTCGGCACCATCGCCATGGCCCGTCGCACCTTCGAGCTATTGAAATCGCTGGAAGGTAAGTCCGCCTCGATCAACGGCGCGACGCAGATCCGGGCCGGCGTCATCCGCCCCGAAGTCATCGTCCCCCTCGGCGCCCTTCCCGGCGGCGTCCCGGCCCGTTCTGAGGACGAGGGCAGCCTGTCCGTCGGCACCTCCATCCGCATCATCCGCGAACCCTATTTCGGCAAGCTGGCGACCGTGGCCGGCCTGCCGCCCCAGCTCACGACCATCGGCTCCGGCGCTTCGGTGCGTGTTCTGGAGGCGGCCCTGCCCGACGGCAGCGTGGTGACGGTGCCGCGCGCCAACGTGGAAATCATCGAAACCGCATGATCTCGGCTGCCTGTGTGAAAAGAGTCACAAAGCGAGAATATCTCCCAGGGCCAGCGCATCTTAATTGGTGAGTAACTTTGTCAAATAGTGGTTGTCCCACCCGGCGCGCTTCTGTTTGGCCTGGATGCCCCGCTTGTGCGTCTTCTCCTGACGCAGCAGGTTCAGCGCGA